>PVBE010816646.1_pt1 | contig 208434 bp, 183 predicted proteins | sample 1631181 | NCBI WGS metagenome assembly PVBE01 (sample SAMN08397723, study PRJNA350692) | Marine metagenome, whole genome shotgun sequencing project. | isolation source: water | place: Pacific Ocean | collected 2012-04 | reverse complement strand
GACCTCACAGCGCATTGGGATATCGGCCACCTGCACCGGTAGTCATCAAACCGAAGTTAACAGCCACATCCTAACTCTGGATGTGGACACATATGTGGGGGCAGGTCAGTCTCCTTTTCAACTAAAGTCTTAGTGTGACTAGATGTGGCGTGATATCTCTTGTCAACTAGAATTTTATAGAATTTTAGGATTTAGCATAATGACGCTTGTCGTTAATGGCGCGCGACGTTATTATTTGTCCAATGATAGAGTCTTTTCGTGATAGAGAGACCGAGAAGGTCTTCCGCCGTGAGAGGTCGCGAAGATTCTCTGGGTCTCTTGCCCGCTCCGCTCTCAAGAAGCTGCTCCTCCTGGATGCTGCCGATTCGATCCAGGATCTGCGGTCGCCGCCTGGCAATCGGCTGGAGAAGCTCGCGGGAGATCGCAGCGGTCAACACAGCATTCGCATAAGCGATCAGTGGCGTGTGTGTTTCCAGTGGAATGCGGGACACGCCGCCAATGTGGAGATCGTGGATTACCACTGAGGAGGTAGGTATGCCAGCTGTCACAATGCCGCCGATCCATCCAGGAGAGATCCTGCTGGAAGAATTCTTAGAGCCCCTGGGCCTAAGCCAGTATCGGCTATCCAAGGATATCTCTGTGTCACCACGTCGGATCAACGAGATCGTTCACGGCAAGCGTGCCATTTCAGCGGATACGGCGCTACGATTGGCGCGCTACTTTGCCACCACGGAACGATTCTGGCTCAATCTCCAGATGCGATATGACATAGAGTTGGAGAAAGACCACCTGGGTGAGCGCTTGGAGGCGGAGGTGCAGGTCTTGAAACGGGCCAGCTGAAACGTCCGACATGATAACAGGAATTGCAGCAGGCGAGCCCCTGGTACGTGCGCAACGATCTGAATTAGTGGGTCGCCAGGTGAAGTGCCGGTGCTCCGAGTCGATTGGCGGTCCAGCCCGCTGCTGAACTCAACGTTATGCAACAGAGAAGACAGGATAGAGAGGGACATGAGACTTTTGGTCCGCATCGCAACAAGTAGCCTCCTCATCCTCGTGTGCATGGCAAGGGCTGAGTCGGCCGACTACTCAAGTCGTGCACGGTTGGCCCAGCATGCAGGAGGGACATATGCTGGGTCAGGCCACCGGCGTCGGAGTTGACTCTCACAACCATGTCTTCGTCTTCCACCGGGCAGATCGTGAGTGGAGCTATCCCTTTCCTGATGAACCGATTCAGTTGCCCACGATCGCAGTGTTCGATGGAGACACCGGAGAACAGATCGCAAGTTGGGGAGCAGGTCAGTTCGTCATGCCACACGGACTCACGATTGACGCCGACGACAATGTGTGGCTGACGGATGTTGGTGCTCATCAGGTTTGCAAGCTCACGCACGACAGCGAGCTGCTTCTCACGCTCGGCACTCATCGCGAGCATGGAGATGACACGAGTCACTTTACTCTACCAACAGACGTAGCAGTACTGCCAAATGGCGACTTCTACGTCAGTGATGGGTATGGAAACACCCGAGTCATGAAGTACTCCGCAGACGGCGAGTTCCAGTTTCAATGGGGGACCAAGGGTTCGGGCCCGGGGGAGCTTGATCTACCCCATGGAATCGCAGTCGATGCAGACGGCAGAGTGTACGTCGCAGATCGAGCGAATTCCCGGATCCAGGTATTCGACGGCGCTGGGATCTACATCGACCAATGGAAGAGCTCGGAGCTCGGTCGTCCGTACGCGATCGCGATCGGACATGATGGACATGCGTACGTCGTAGATGGTGGAGATCAACCCGAACTGCCGCCAGATCGATCGAGGGCTTTCCGCCTTTCTCTCGAGGGAGAGATCGAGGCCACATTCGGAGGCTTCGGGCCATACAATGGACAGTTCAGACTCGGCCACGACATCGCAGTCGGTAAGGACGGTGCCGTCTACGTCGTGGATGCGTGGGGGAATAGGGTCCAGAAGTTCATCTCAAAGTGATGTGAAGCAACCGGGCTGATGGTTAACAGATTGGACCGGGTTGATGGTTTACACTTGTCGAGCCGAATAGAATTGAAAAGCGCATAACATCGAATGCACCTGATGGTCTTAACGGTGGTTCGTCGTCTCGGTGCCGATTCGACTGGTTGGATCGGTCGTCAGAAGTCAATCCGCGTCACTGAAGCGGTCCGGCTGAACTGTGCAGAATGCATGGGTTGGCAACTGGCCGAAATCGACCGATGCGTGGATAAACTCTGTCCCCTGTGGCCTTGGAGGACTGCGCCAACTGGGCGCCACCGTCGATTTCGAACCCACCGCAGGCACGGCCGTCATCGACACCACGCAGATGACGTCCACCGAACTGCCGCCAGAGATGGCATCGCGCATGCGCGCGTCCCTGCTGTCTGTGGGACCTCTACTGGCCCGCTTCGGCACGGCCACTCTCGACGAGGTGGGGGGCTGCAACATCGGCGAGCGCAACACCGAGTCCCCATTGAAGTTGCCGTCCATCGAATGTTCCGGTTCCGATCGGTCCCACCTGAGTAAATGATGACCGTCGCCCCCGCCAAATCCGCTACCGACGGTTGGGGCGGCTCCGGGTGTTTGTCGTCTGGACCGTGTCTGACACGCCAATTACATTCGCCATTCGCTTCGGCTTTGCCAGAATCCAGCGGCGATGCCCGTGCCATCTGTTGGCTCGAACCAGTCGAATCTCCATGACAGACATCTTTCGGCGAATCTTCGAGCTAACCCGCGCCCACGTGGGCTCCGGTTCGGACACGCCACCCGTCGGTGACATTCCTTATGCCAACGCCTCGGCAAACGCGTCCAGCGAGTCTGTTCCTGATCCAGACGAGGACGATGAATTGGCAGGGTACTATGTCAACCTCGAGATTCCCTATGGTTCCGACCTGCCGACGGTGCGAACGGCCTGGAAGCGCATGATGAAGACATATCACCCGGACCTCCACGGCGATGATCCACAGAAGCGGCAGGTGGCGGGTGAGCTTACCGCAGAATTGACCCGAGCCTATCAAGCACTTGCCGCCGCCCTTGGCGACGGCAAGTAGAGTGAATCGAAACACCTTTCTCCCCACGTGAGGGCCATATGGCAGACCACTTCGAGCGCGTCAAGGGGTATATCCTTGACCTGGGTTTCTCTATAGATGACGAGATTGAGGAAGACGAGATCGTCGTCATCAATGACGAGGAGCGTGGGATACACCAACTCGTCATCGACTGCGAAGACGATCTGGTTGTCTTGGAACAACTCATCCTCAAGTTCGAGGGTGGAGTGGATGCTTCCGTGTATCGTCGCATCCTGCAGTTGAACCGCAGTCTCGTATTCGGCGCTTTTGTCCTCAGCGAGGAGGGCGACACGCTCCTGTATCGCAATACCCTCGCCCTCGACAATCTCGATCTGAACGAGTTGGAGTCGACCATCAACGCCCTCAGTCTGGGCCTTGCCGAGAATAGCGACGAGCTGCTCGGCTTCGTCGCCTGAAAGGAGCCGTGATATGGCTGGTATTTTCCATCGTCTTTTCAAGGCCGGTGAGTCCGAGGCGCACGCCCTGGTGGACAAACTTGAAGACCCGATCAAAATGAGCGAGCAGGCGATCCGCGACCTTCGCAAAGATCTTCAGGAGAGTTTGAAGAGTCTCGCAGAGGTAAAGTCACTGGCGATTCGCATGACCAAAGACGCCGACGATGCCAAGCGCCTAGCCACCGATTACGAACGCAAAGCCATGCTGCTGTTGCAGAAAGGCCAGTCCGGCGATGTCGAGTCGAGCGAAGCGGAACGCCTTGCCATGGAGGCCCTTTCGCGCAAGGAGGAAGTAGCGACGCGAGCGGTACAGGCGACAGAGCAGGCCCAATCGCAGCAGCAGATGGTCACCACTCTGCAGAATAATGTGAATGACCTGAAGTCGAAGGTCGCCTCGTACGAGAACGATCTGGTCATGTTGAAGGCCCGCGCCAAAACGGCGAATGCCACGCGCAAGATCAATCAGCGCCTGTCCAGCGTCGATTCCAAGGGCACTGTGGCCATGCTCGAGCGCATGAAGGAGAAGGTCGCCGAAGAAGAAGCGCTGGGGCAGGCGTATGGCGAGATGGCCGACGCCGGCGGCTCCGTGGACGACGAAATCAACAAGGCCCTGGCGAGTGGTGGTTCCAGTACCGCATCCGATTCCCTCACTGAGCTCAAGGCAAAAATGGGAATCAGTTGACGAGAGGCCTGCCTCGGCGATGAAACGGCTACCGCGCAGGAGCTTCCTCAAGTCCCTGCTGGCTGGTTCAGTGGCGCTGCCCTTCGCATGCACTGAGCGTCCGGCGCGGCGCCCCGTCGGTGATGTTCCGTCGAGCTTCATCGATCGGGTGAGCCCGGCCCAGGGTCACCTGTTACGACGTCCCGTCGATCCGTCAGAGTTTGCCACCGCCCGTGAAACCACCGTCGATGCCCTCGTCGTCGGCGGTGGCGTCTCGGGGTTGGCCGCCTGCTGGAAGTTGCGCCAGGCCGGCGTACAGCGCGTGCTGTTGGTCGAGATTGCGGATCAGTTGGGCGGTGATGCAGCGGCAGGGCAAGCACAGGGCCTGGTATTTCCCTTGGGTGCCCACTATATCAACGTGCCTCCCGCCGAGGCCGATTGCGTTCACGAGGTGCTCTCTGACCTCGAGATCATCACCGGCTACGATGCTGCCGGGCGCCCGATCATTCACCCCGATCACTTGCTCCGCTGGCCCGCCGAGAGACTGTGGGAGGACGACAGCTGGTCCGAAGGCCTGGATCCCTTTGGCGCCGCGGGCACCGGAGAACTCGAGCAGCTGCACGCTTTCGAAGACGACATGCTGCGCTGGACCTTGTATCGCGGCCAGGATTCACGTCGAGGTTTTGCCATGCCCCTCGCCTATTCAACGGCCGATGCCAGGGTACGTGACCTCGACGCGATGACGATGGCTGAGTATGCAAACCAGCAAGGCTGGAACAGTGCGCGACTTTCCTGGCTCATCGACCAGGCCTGCAAGGACGACTATGGTGGTACTGCTGCAGACATCTCGGCCTGGGCGGCAATCCACTACTTCGCTTGTCGTTTCTACGATCGTCGCGTGAAGGAGCAATATCCCACCGACACCCTCACATGGCCCGACGGCAACCAGTTCCTCGTACAGGGGATGGCACGCGATCTGAACAAAGATGAGTGCTGGCTGTCGACGGCCGTCGTCGGCCTCCTTCCAGGGGCCACGACGACGCAGGCCCTCTGCATTGACACCGCCACGGGTGAGTCCCTCCGCGTGCACGCACACTCCGTCGTGTATGCCGGCAAACTCCACGCAGCGCCTTATGTGGTGCCGGACATGCCCCGGCAACAGCGTCGGGCCATCGAGCAACTCGACTACGTACCGTGGCTTGTGGCAGCGGTGAAGCTGTCGTCTCAACTGGGAGATTCAGGTCTAGCCTGGGACAACGTGCTGATGGGCAGCCCATCCGCAGGTTATGTCTCCGCTCGGCATCAGACGTCACCCGCAGCTCGGCCCGAAGGTGAGGTACTCGTCTATTATTTGCCGCTGATCGAGGATTTGACCAGCACCAGAGAGCAGCTGTTGGGAGATGATCCGCAACCATGGGCGAACAGAGTGTTGGCTGACCTGACACGCGTTCATCCGCATCTGCCGAACCTGGTCGAGGGCATTGATATCTGCCGCTGGGGACATGGCATGATACGCCCAGCTCCGGGCGTGATCTGGGGGCCTGGAGCCGAGCAGCGTCGCCAGCCGTTTGGACGTGTCGCTTTCGCCTCCTGCGATGCAGGTGGGCTGCCTCTGTTCGAGGAGGCCCTCTTTGCCGGGATCGCCGCCGCCGAGCACAGCCTCGACACACTCGACACAACCTACACGACGTCTCTCCACGGAATGCCGGTCCATGGCTGAGCCCGGATCGACAGACACGCCCTACAACTCGGCGAAAGCGGCGCTGCTGCTGGCCGCCATCTTCTCGGCATCTGCCTGTGCCATCGTGTATGAACTGCTCATTGGCAGCACGTCGGCCTATTTCCTCGGTGACAGTGTCCAACAGTTTTCCGTCACCATCGGCCTGTTCCTCGCCTCTATGGGTCTTGGCGCCTGGCTCTCACGTGCTGTCGTCGACCATCTGCTCGAACGTTTCATCGCCCTGGAGTTGTGGCTGGCTGCCGTCGGTGGCAGCTGTGTGCCGATCCTCTACTTCGCCTATCTGTATACGGACGGCTTTCGTTATTGGATGATTCTGCTCATCGTCGCCATCGGGGCACTTGTGGGTCTCGAACTGCCCTTGCTGACCCGCATGCTTCAGCAACATGGTGGCCTGCGTACCGTGCTGGCCAACGTGTTGTCCATCGACTATCTCGGTTCGCTCGCTGCGGCTCTGTTGTTTCCGTATCTGTTACTGCCTCTGCTAGGCGCTTTCAACACATCCCTCACTGCTGGGCTGCTCAACGTCGCCGTGGGCCTCGTGCTTCTTGTTGCTTTCTGGTCGCAGCTGGCTCGTGGTCCGCGCCTGCGACTACTGGGACTGGGGCTCTTCGTCGTCGGTGCCCTGGGCCTGGCCCTGGTGATGGCCAACCCGATCCGTGAGAGGTTGGAGAGCGAACTCTATACGGACCAGATCATCTACAGCGAGCAATCCCCCTATCAACAGATCGTCCTTACCCGGTGGCAGGACGAGATCCGACTCTATCTGGATCGCCACCTGCAATTCTCCTCTGCCGACGAGTATCGCTATCACGAATCGCTCGTGCACCCGGCCATGTCCCTTGCAGATCAGGCGAAGCGGGTGCTCATCATCGGGGGTGGCGACGGGCTGTCAGCGCGCGAGATCCTGCGACACAGCCAGGTAGAGCGCGTTGACCTGGTCGATCTGGACCACGTGATCACCGACCTTGCCCGCCGGGACCTGCGGCTGACGGGACTCAACGACAACGCCCTGAGCCGCCCGGAAATGCGTATCTTCAACGAGGATGGCTTCACCTTTCTCGAGCGGGCGCAGGAGGCCTACGGTGTCATCATCATCGACCTGCCCGATCCGCGAGATGAAGCCCTGTCCAAGTTGTATTCTGTCGAGGCCTATCGCCTCTGCGCCCGCCATCTGTCCCCTGGCGGCGTATTGGTCACACAAGCAACAAGTCCGTACTATGCGCGAAAGTCCTTTTGGAGCATAGCCGCGACGATGGCTGAATCCGGCTTGCATGTGATCCCCTACCATACGCTGGTGCCGTCCTTCGGCGAATGGGGATTTGTCGCCGGCAGTAAGAGCAATCGGGAGCCAACGGAACTGACATTTGACGTGTCTGACCTTCGTTACATCACACCGGAACTCTTTCGGCAGATGCAGACCTTTCCTGCCGACATGAGTCGTCCGGAGCAGGTCGTCGTGAATCGACTCGACCGACCTGTTCTTGCACGGCAGTACCGAGAAGATTGGAGCCGCTGGTAGCGGCATTGCGATGATCAGTTTGAAAAAAATGTTCGGGCGGGACACGGGCGACGAGGAGGGCCGCGACCTCACGGACATTCGCCTCGACTCCATGCGCATGAGCGATCTCGTCGACTATGACCTGAAGACCTGGGAAGTCACAGGTCAATGCGTCTACGACTACGAGGGTTTCCCCGCCCAGGAGTGGCAACTGACCTCCGGCGAGGACGTCCGTTTTCTCGAGCGCTCCGAAGAGGATGGAAAGACAGAGTGGACCCTGACTCGCAGTATCGCGGTCGATGACATCGAGCAGGACGTCATCGCCGCCATCAGCGCCGATCGGGACCCGCCAGACACGATCCATTTCGACTCCAGGGCATATGAGGCGACCGAGTCCGATTCGGGCGTACAGCGTGACGTCGATCGCGATGGCTCGACTTCAGCAAGTGAGGAAAGAACCTTCGTCAACTGGTGCTACGCCGCAGAAGACGGCCGCGTACTCTTCGTCGTGCAGTGGGGCGAACAGCGATTCACCGCCTACGAAGGAGAGTACGTCGAGGAGTATTCTTTCACCGATATCCTGCCTGGAGGCGAGCGGTGAACCAGAGCCAAGATCCACGATACGGCGTTTCGAATACAGCCCGATTCGCCCTGATCGTCTTGTTGTTTTGTGCTGCTTGCGGAAGAACTCCTGACCCCGTCCAGGAAATCGTCCGCGATCTGGAGCGTTATCCCGAATACTCTGTCGTGATCGAGGATCTGAAGGTGGAGGACGGGTTTTCCCCCGACTATTCACTTCGATTGGCTCTCACCACCGCAGCCGGGCAGCGCCAGAATGGCCAGGATACCCTCGTATTTGAAAACCGGATCACAGACTGGATGCCGGTGACGGAGGAAGTCTTTGCGCGTTATCAGCACTACCTGGGCATGGTGGTCGCGAGCAGAACCCTCGACGGCCAACGCTCGTCCCCGGGACAAGCACACCCACCTGGATACCAGTACGTCGGCAATTCGCAGTATGGCCAATGGGGCGGTGGCGGCTTCTGGCAGTTCTACGGGCAGTATGCCTTCATGAGCAGCATGCTTGGCGGTCACCGCGTAGGACGCGGTGACTACGACGACTACCGCCGCAACCGCGAACGAGGCCGACCTCACTTTGGCCCCGTGACCAATGGACGGCAGACCTTTGGTACCGCAGGCACACGTACACAGACGACCAAACCCGCATTCTACCAGCGATACCGTCAGCGAGCAGCAAGTGGACGCGGATTCACATCGCGCAGTAGCCGCAGTGGCGGCACGAGTCGCTTTGGCAAATGATCAGGAATGTTCCCGCCCGGTGGCATCGCCGCCACCGGGCAGTAGCCGCAGGAAGCTGAGAGGAAGGTAACAGTGGAAGCCATGTTGATGCCCATGGGTAGGGCAACGGTGTACTTGCTCGAGGCCTTCGTGCTACTCGTGTTGGCCAAGTGGGCCTACACCGGTCTTTACCGCCGGGTATGTCTCAGAGAAGAGCTCTTCGACAAGGGCAATGTTGCGCTTGCCGTGTCGACCGCAGGCTACCTCTTCGGCATCACGATCGCCCTCGGTGGAGTACTGGTAGGGCCCTCTGCTGGATGGCAAGCCGATCTTCAAGGGATCGGCTTGTACGGGGTCATGACGATCGCCATGATGCTCGTCGCCAGTTGGTTGTGTGAGAAGGTTCTGCTACCAAGTTTCAACAACACCAAGGAAGTCGTAGAAGACCAGAATCTTGGCACGGGTTTCGTCGAAGCGGGTGTCCATATTGCGAACGGGCTGATCCTGTTTGCCATTCAGCAAGGTAGTGGTCCATGGTGGGTTGGTGTCGCCTTCTGGGCCCTTGCGCAGGCGGCACTATTGATCGTCGGTCTTCTCTATGAGAGGGCCACGCCGCACAGCATCCATGATGAACTCGAGCGTGACAATGCTGCCGTGGGTCTCGCCTTTGCGGGCGTGTTGGTGGGCATGGGCAACATCATCAGCCTCGCCGTGGCAGGTGACTTCACCGGTTGGCGGGACGGTCTGATCACCTTTGGTGCCGAGGTCGCCTTCGGCCTGGTCATCCTCATGATCATCAAACGACTGACTGACCTCGTGCTGGCTCCGGGAGTCAGCCTCGCTGCACAGCAGACGCATGAAACACCGCGCATCGGTGCCGGTCTGCTGGAGGCTTTTGGTTATGTGGGCGGCAGTATGTTGGTCCTGTGGGCATCCTGAAACTCTAGCCGGGCCTGCTGCTGAGATCATTTTCAGTCAAACAGCGTGTCCAACCCGAGATAATCGTGCTTCTTTGGTTACCCCTGCTGCGCGCCTGGCGCCGCATCAGCCATCGCCATTCGTTGGTGTGGATTTCACTCCTGTCGGTGTCGCTCATCGCCGTCGGTGGTCTGTTGTTCTCCTTCCTCGAACAGCACACGGTCGGCGAAGGGTTGTGGTGGGCTGTGGTGACGACGACGACCGTCGGATATGGCGATCTCTACCCGGTCACGACGGCAGGCCGTGTCATAGGCGCCGTCCTTATGATCCTCGGCATCGGCGTCCTTGGCGGCTTCACGGCGGAGTTGGCGACGATCATCATCGAACACCGTAGCAAGAAAGACAGGGGAATCAAACCCGTGAAAACGACTGGACACATCCTGGTCTGCGGCTGGAACGAGACGGGGGAGGACCTGGTCCGCAGTCTTCTGGCCGACCGCCTCGGTGTGGACGTCGTGGTGTTGGCGTCCCTGCCCACTCACCCCATGCCCACTGAAGGCGAAACGGGCCGAGTGGATTTCATCAGCGGTGGAGTAGACACACAGACCCTTGATCGGGCGTCTGCGCGAAACTGCATGGGTACAGTGATCCTCGGGAATCAGGAGATCGAGGATGTCGCAGGCCGCGATGCCAAGACCTTGATCGGCGCCCTCACCGTGAAGGAATACGACCCGGGGATCTACGTCTGCCTGCAGTTGTTCGATCCGCACTCAGTCCATCACGCAGACGTCTGTCGTGCAGACGAAGTCGTGGTCGTTGGTGCTCTGTCCAGTGGACTGCTGAGCCGCGCCGTACTCGATCCGGGCAGTTCACGGGCGATCTCAAGTCTGGTACGCATCGAAGAACAGTGTGAAATCTATTTGATCGACCTACCCACAGACTGGCGAGGAAAACGATTCGACGAGATGTTGCCGATTGCCAAGGATCGCCTGAACGTTCTGCTCATCGCCGTCGAGCCGAAGGATGAGAGTCTCGTGGTGAATCCAGCGAGCGACTACGCCTTCCAGGCTGGAGACCGACTCGCCGTCATCGCCGAGCATCGCCCGGATGCCTGAAACACACAACTCGTCCCATCCCATTTCGGCATCCACATCAACCAGATCCGCCCTCGGCTGCCAACTGCTGGTCGATTTGTATGGCTGCGACCGGGCACTCCTGAATGATGTGACCTTCGTCCGCAAGCAGTTGCTTGAAGCTGCGCGTCAAGCGGGCGCCACGGTCATCGGTGAAACGTTTCACAGTTTTTCGCCCTGCGGTGTGACAGGGACCTTGTCCCTTCAAGAGAGCCATCTGTCCATTCATACCTGGCCTGAACATCAATACGCTGCCGTCGATATCTTCACATGTGGCGATTCTGTCGATTCCTGGTGTGCCTACGAATTGCTTAAAGCTGCTTTCGAGGCCGAACGGGGTTCGGCGATGGAAATCCACCGTGGACGACCCGATGTGCTGTAAGAAGGAAAAAACGAGCAGATGCTGAGATGGATCGCTTCGAGTCACACGGTTCGTCACCCATCGATACGCGGAACCTTCCGATACATCTGCTGCTCGCCTTCACTCAGCGTCTCGAAGAAGTCCGTGAGAATTCCGTTCTCCACCAGGTGACCCACGCTCCGTACCCTCTCGGTCAAACCCCAGAACGGCCACACCCCGTGGGATGTCGGTGATGTTCGGTGACCCCCGATGGATACAACGCGGATCTCGAACCAGGACATCGCCCACTCTCAGATAGAGCGGCGTAAACTCCAACTCCCCATTCGTCAGTTTTTCGATCGCGTCCGGTATATGGTGACTGCCATCGCAGACTTCGAAGGGGCCGTTCTCAGGGGTGACATCCACGAAGGACGTATTGGCAGCCATCAGATCTGGCGGCTGCAGTTTTCCGTCTTCAGTGAAGTTCACGGTTGTGTCCGCGTGCCACTTCTGATGGACACTTCCCTTCGCCGGCGTGTCTGACGCAAACTGGTTGCAATACACGTCTTCACCCAGAATAGCGCGGACGATGGCCAGTACCGCCGAGTTGCCATGAAAGGCTGATTGATAGAGCGGGGGCTCGAAGGGCAGCACGATATAGTGGCGCATCGGCCCGCGATTGGGATCATTGCGGATGGTGTCCAGGTTCGCCTGATAGATGGGTTCGAAAGCGGACGCCATTTCCATCGCGACGTCGCGATGGAAATGGCCCTCGAGGAGGGCGTAGCCCACCTTGTCGATCCTGTCCACATGGTCGGCGAGTTGCGCTTTTCCATGGACGCTCCCGCCTCAGCTGAAGTCGACGCCGAAGAACATCACGGCAATGATGATGCAGGCAACCGCAGCCGACGCCAGGAAACGAATGAAGAACCGCCACATGCCGTAGCGGAACCACTCCGGTTCTGTGCCGTCCGCCAACTCGGCTTCCGTCGCCTCTCGGGTCATGAACCAGCCCACCGCCAGGGTGATCGCCAGGCCTCCGGTGGGCAACAGCCAGTTCGAGATGAAATGGTCCGCCATCGAGAACCAACCCGCCTTGCCGCCGAACAACAGACGCCCCACGACGCCGTGGGATTTCCAGATTCGTCACAGCTGGCACGGCGCCAAATGAGACGGCCGCCAGAATGGTGAAGACGAAGATCACCCCACTGCCACACGAGGGTTGCCTTGCGCCGCTCCACACCCCGCTCATCAATGACGTAGGCGGTCACGACCTCCAGAAGGGACATGGTTGAGGTGAGGGCTGCCAGGGCAATCAGGACATAGAACAACGGGCCCAGTACCGAACCAAAGGGCACCTGTGAGTAAAACAGTTCGGGCAGGGAGATAAAGAGCATCCCCACGGTGGACTTCCCCACCTGTTCGGCCATGCCTTGCACGCTGAAGATCACCGAAAACATGATCACCGTTGCCACCAGGGCGATAACCGTGTCGTTTGTCACGACCGATGCAGGAGTTGCAGGTTTCGAGTTCGTCGTTGGATCTTCAGGCGAACCCACGCTCACACTCCGTGATGCACAACACGAGTATGTCTTCACAGCGACTCAAGAGTAGCCGTTGTGGCTAACATCCGGAGGCTTGCCGGTCTCTGAACGAGACCGGAGTGGGCGTCGGAGATCGCCGATCATTGACATGCCTGCGAACCTGCTGCAGCTACGATCATATCAAGCGATACCGGCTCAACCGCGCTCTTCGTAGAGTGACGCGGCCGTCTTACCGAGAATCCACTCTTTGTCCTCGGAAGAGAGAAAATCCATGGCCTGCTCGACCACGCGAAAACCGACGGCCTCGCCGCGCTGGGGGTCTTCAGGAAAGCCCGTACACCCCAGCATACGCTGAGCGCCGAATGCCTGATGCACAGCGGATACGTAGGGGTGAACGTCTTCATGGGGCCACGGCTGCTGAGAGATCCCATCGATCCGAGTGGCTTTGATATAGAGATTGGGATATCGGGCTGCCGCCAGCAGCAGGCTGAAATCCTCGTCTATATCCTCTGCCATTTTGGGTTCGCCCAGATGGTCGACGATCACATTCACTTCGGGAAAGCGCTGTAGCATCGGCTCCAGCAGCGGAATCTGCGTGCAACGTCCGAACCACGTGAACGGGACGTCGAGTTCGCGTGCCGTCTCCCAGAGCGCGTTCTGCTCTTCGCCTGCAAGCCACGACGCATCCTGATCTTTGATTGGATACAGTCGCATGCCTTCGACGCCATGCTCGTGATACAGGCGCTGCAACTCCTCAGCGGCGCCGGGCATCTTCGGATCGATCAGCGCCACACCGTGCAACCGATCGGGGAACCGTCGTAGACAGTCACACATGTAACTGTTGTCGTAGCCGTGATACATGCACTGGATGAGGACCGTTCGATCGATCTGGTTGAGATCCATGTAACGGATAAGATCCTCTACCAACCCGGGGTATTCGGGCCGAGCCGTCGACATGGCATCATTGTGGACAAACGGTGGCTCACCCATTGTCCAGACATGTACGTGAGAATCGATTCGCATCGTGTCGGCTCCGGCTGTTAGGGTGCAACTTCGGCATCGTCCAGGCGATCAACCTGTGGCACAGCTGTCGAACGATCAACCCTTATCCGTTTGGGGTACCATCCGTGCTTGTACGGATACGCAGGTTGGCCTTCCCCACTGCAACCATCCGCCTTTGCCTCACCACGACCGAGCCTATCCCGACTCGTTGGCGATCCGCGGATCAGTGCGCTGACCACCGATACACATGCACCTCCAGAGGCTCGAAGAGGTCGGTGAAGGTCTGCACAGGGCCGTCCGAGGCGCGGTCCTCGAAGAGCATCGTGAGCGGGACCGACGCCTGGAATTCCCACGTGGCCAACACGTGCTCAGGCTCGGCGTTGACGGCGATCAGCGTGTGCTCGTCGTCGTGGACCAGTTCAATGAAGTGCACCGCCGACGTACCCTTCGTCAGATGCGCCGTATTTGTCGGCACACCTGCCGCCAATGTGGGTGCCAGGTAGCGCACCTCGGTGGCTACGGTCAGCATCTCCGTCCACTGCCGTGGGTAGAGGGTCACATCGGCCACGAAGTCAGTGCCTGGGATCTCACCGCCCGCAGCATAGAAGCACAGTCCCTTCACACCCTGGGTCAGGGCGAAGTAGTTCATGCTGCGGACCTCTTCGCGCGTTGGACGGAAGCCACCGTCGAGGGTGACGACCTTGCCGCGGTTGCTGTCGAGGCGATAGTCGAAAGCCTGCGACGCGAACCACACTTGTTTGCCCTCCCCCTCTTCGGCAACGGCCTCGTAAGCGGGCTTTAGGACGAGTTCACCGATGGAAAGGATTGAGTCGTCCGGCAACAGGGGATTCCTGATGGGATAGGCGTAGACGAAGTAGGCGTCCGAGAATTTGCCCGCCCAGGAGAGCATGTAGAGGACGGGATGGTCGGGGTCGAGTTCACGAATGAGGTCGTACGCGTCGGTGGCCATAGACGACTCGTTGACACTGGAGAATTCGTTCCACCAGCCGAGATTGGCAGGATGAGAACGGACCGACTCCACCAGTTGCGTGAGGGGTTGGGGATCTCCTCGACGCATGTCGTGCGAGGCGTAGTACACGTGGACGAGGCCCTTCATGCCGTACTGCTGCAGTTCGTCGAGCAGGCTGACGATGTTGTGTTCGCCGGCAAGCTTATAGTTGATCCCTGCCTTCGCGGCCGCCTCGATGTGCGGAAGATGGAACGATGGCGAAACGCTCGACGCATAGATGCCCACGGGGAAATACGGATCGCCATCAACACGGAACACGCCACCGTCGATACCTGACGTGCTCTTCACCGGCGTGTCGATCCCAAACCGCCAGCTCAGCCGGTTACCGACGTTACCGGCTTTGTCGGCGACCGAGACGCGGACCTGATGCACGCCGCGAGTCAGGTGCGACAGCGATAGCCTGAAACCCTCTGAGTCGATCTCGGCGCGGTCGGTAAGATCGACCCCGTCCACTTCGATGACGGCAGAGGACACATCGATTCCTGCACCGTGTTCTTCGAAACCCGCCGTCAGCACAACAGCCCCGCTTTGCTGTGTATCTGGCGCCGGCCTGGGGCTGTGCAGTGACGGTGGCGTCGTATCGCGTGATTCGGAGGGACTGACCTGAGCCAGCAGGCGATCCAGTTCGGAGATGCGCAGATTCTTCTCGGCCTCGTAGCGGGTGCGGATCTCCTCCTCGGACAGAGCACGATTGTAGACACGCACATCGTCGATCTGGCCGGTGAAGAGGCCGTTCAGCCCCGGACCATAGAAGCTGGCGCCGATGTAGAGCGGCGCCTCCAGCGTGCCCGTGTCGAAGGCCTCTTCGACGCGCTCGCCACGCAGTTCGCCGTCAACGTAGGCTCGGATCCTGCCGGCCTCGAAGGTACCCACGGCGAAGAACCAGCTGTCGGATTTGATCCCACCTCCACCGACCATTTTGCCGTGCTCCGGACAGTCCACGACGGTGAATTCAACCGACGAGCGTGACACACCGAGGCGGTAGTTCTGGCGCAGGTTGCTGCAGCCATTTTTGCCCAGCACGCTCTGCCCCGTCTCGGCCGGCGTGTTCAGCCACGCCGTCACTGTCACCGCCTCGGGCAGGCGCAGATGCGGCGAATCCGGCACGATCACGTGGTCGTCGATACCGTCGAACTCCAGGGCATAACCGTGGTCCAGAGCGCGGTACGTGGCACCGTGGATGGTGCCGTCCAGCCCATGCGGCCCGGCGTCGCGCACGACGGTACCCGACCCCTCGTCGAAGGGGTAGTGAACGACAAGTCCTTCCTCCGACATGACCGCCGTTGCCAAGAGGAGGACGAAGATCGGCAGCCCGGCCCAGTTGCGGCCACGGGTCGCACGTCTTGGTGCCACAACCGCTGTTTGCGTGGCAATGGTTTGCATGGGATTGCTCCTGAGCTGAAAGGGTCGCTGGGGAGTCAAAGGTGCGACCATTGTCGTTTGTCCTACAGATGCCGAGAGGGGCAGATACTGAGTGCCCGGATAGTTAGGGGAAGTTGCGTGAGCATGTCCATTGCGGCGTCCTGGGATCGCCAACGGTTGCCGGAGACTGCTTCAACGAGATCTCATGACAGGAGCCCCCCGTGGCGCAGATGTTGCATCTGAGATAGGGCTCAAGTCTGTTCACCTCTTTGCCGATCGGCGAGAAGAAGAGGATGTGTGTGACCAGCCATAGGTCCAAAGCAGACCCTGATGCCCATCCGTAAGTCGTTGTTTCTATTTGCCTTTGCTGTGACGGCCGTCGCCCAGGCTGAGAACCAGCCGCCCATCGTTTTGATCCACGATGCCACCCACGAGTTGGGATCGGGCACCTTCGTCGAGACCGAAGCAGAGACCAGTACGACCTATCTCTGGTCGGTGCCCGCATCTGACGTCAGCAATACGCTGAACTACGTCCCCATCGATCGAATGCAGCCAGCGGAGTACTACCTATATCTGGTCGCCGACGATGGCGTCAACGAGCCGGTGCTCGCCATCACGCCTTCTGCCGTGGCCGTGGGTACACTCGCCACAGCCGTTGAGGATCAGGGCTGGGCTGGCATAAAGTCACAGTCACGTTAGGCGCCGGAGTCCACCATGCGGTTGAAATCCATTTGCATCGCCGTCGCCGTCTTCATTGTGTCGGCGGTGGTTGCCGACGCACAGCTCGTCGGCCAGATCGTGTATTCCTCAAAGGTTTGGGGTGACTCTCCATGGGTCATTCACATCATGAATGCTAACGGGTCGGGGCGAAGGGCACTGGCCGACGGAATGACGCCATCCTGGTCACCCGATGGCGAGTGCATCGTCTATCGCGGTCGGGGCGGAATCTGGGTGATGAACCGGGATGGGAGCGGAAACCAGCTGCTGTTTGAGGCGAAGGACATCATTGATCCCGTCTTCTCACACGATGGCCGCAGGATTCTCTTCAACTGGTACCGGGATGGCGAGAGCTTCATCTACTCCGTCGATGCAACCACGGGCGGTGATCCAATCCTGTTGCCGCTGTTCCCTGCCGCTTCCACGGATCCCGGATTCCACGGCGACGTGACGCCTTCGCCGGATGGTCGGACCGTAGCCTTCACCTACGGGAAACAGAGTCAGCAATTCACAGCGAACTCGGTCGGACTCTTTGTCGCTAACATGGATGGCAGTGATGTCCACCTCATCAGTGATGTCGGCAGACACGCATATCCAGAGTGGTCACCCGATAGCAGTCAGCTGGCCTTCTTTGGCCATCGCGACGACGGCGAAGGGATCTACGTAGCCAATGCCGACGGCACAGGTCAGGCGCTGCTCTCGGCTGAGTGGGCCATCGACTGGCATCCCACCTGGTCACCGGACAGTGAGTGGATCGCCTTCACCTCGACCCAGAGCAGCAAGAGCCAGGACATCTGGATCTGAGTCGGCAATTCGCGGCAACTCGTGCAGCAACAGCATATCGTCGTCGTCGCCTTCCTGCCCTTTGCCATGCAGGGAGACGATGAGTGGCCAGTTTCCAGCGGATTGGTTGGGCAGGAAGAGCAGATGATCCATGTGATCGATCAGCGCATGCTCCGCCTCGATCTCGTGGCGACCGCGATACCACTCCGCCTCCAGGCTGGAGGCACCGAAGGTGACGAGGGCCAGCAGTATACTCACCCACTTGAAGATCGAAAAGCACCCATAGATCGTGTCAGCCGGCCCTACGGATGACGACGGCATGTTCGTCAGTCGTTCGGCTCAGGCCACAGGTGAATCGACAGTCCTCGCCGCGGACAATCCGTGCTGTTGCCACGTGTGTAGTGCAAGGTGCGACCGTGGTGGATGGTGACGTCGCCTGGGCCATACTCGACCGTGACCGCGAGGCTTTCGTCCACCATCACCTCGAGGGCAGCATTGATCGGATTCTTGTGGGTCGCATCCACGTGTTCGGCAATGCCTTCAAGGTGACTGCCGGGGACAAACTGCAGAGAACCCATCTCCTGCGTGACATCACTCAAGGCTAGCCAGCAGGTGCACGAGCGGTGGTTGGCCTTGCCGGGCCAGCCGTATCCTGCATCCTGATGCCACAGCAGTTCGACCGGGTTGTGCGGCGGTTTGTAGATCAGTTGGTCGTATTTGTAGTCGATGTCCGGTCCCAGAAGTTGCTTTCCCAGGCCGATGATGCGTGCCATGTACGGATGATCACTCCACCCGGGGATGTTCTTGTACGGATTCCCAAGCTGGAGAATCCCTCCCTCACGAATGCGATCGCGCCAGACCTCAACATCGACTCGGCCTTCGACCACTGCGTCGTAGTCGTTGCGCAGCTGCTCGACCATGTCGAGAGGGATCAGCCCGTGCACATGCAAAAAACCCTGGCGATCGAACTGTTCCTGCTGCGCACTCGTCACTCGTATGTCCGTCATCGATTCCACACCTGTCATTACCCCGCCAGTTTCGTCGCCAGCCCCCACCCACTGATTCCGGCGAAGACAAAGAGGACCAGCATAGACAGGAGCGCCCCTACCAGCACCACGGGATGGGTCCGATAGGCGGAGGGCAATTTGAAATTCAGATAGACCGCCGCCGCCATGATGAGAGCGATGGCGAAGTTCGCCATGATGAAACCCGCCACCTGAATGAGAATATCAAAGGGGATGTTGAGCCAGATGATGGCCACGGCGACGACGAAGACATACAGGCAGATCCGTCGCTTCAGACGGTTGTAGTCCCATTCTCGTTCGGGCCAGACCGCTTGCAGAAACTCCTGCATCACGCGTGCATAGATCTCGGGAAGCGCCTGTAACGTGCCCCAGAGAGCTGCGATGATACACACGTAATAGATCCACACCAGCGTCGGATGGATCGTGCGCCACACGTGAGCCTGCTCGGTGAGCAATCCCCATCCTTCGAAACGGCTCTCCAGCGGATACAGAACTGCTGCACCGGACAGCATGAAGGCGGCGGTGACGATGAACAACACAACCGCACCCAACCCCACATCCCAGCGCAGTGGTGCCGTGAGGGCCCTCAACTTGCCCGCCTGCTCCACATCGTTGGGGAGATAGTCGTGCCGGCCGGTCTCGAAGGCCTCGGCGCGAATCGCCTTGATGTCGTCGTGGCCGGTGAGCCCCCATCCGTGCAGACCGATCCAGTTCGAATAGGCGATGTAAGCGAATACAGAGCCGCCCACATACCCGAAGGTCGTGGCCATGGTCAGCAGGGGATGGTCGATGGCATCTTGTGGGGCCCAGGCGGGAAAGTCTGGCAGGTCGCCGATGCTGACGCTGCCCACCAGGGCCTGGGCCAGATCGGGCCGCACCAGCAAGGTGCCCATGATCGTGCCCGAGACTAGGATGCCGCAGATCACCAGTTGCTGTTTTTCGAGGCGCTCGAAGGACAGTTTGAGCCCGAAGATCATGGCCATGGCGATGAAGGCGGTGGTAAACAGGTTCTCCCAGAAGACCTCTGAGTCAGCCACGGCCGTCAGCGAGTCGCGAAACAGAAAGTGCAGCAGATCGCCGCACGGCTTGGCGATGGGTACCCAACCCAGAGGCGCACCGATCATCTCGAACACGATCAGCGCGATCAGCAGCCATCCGCGCGGACCCGGCAGGCGTACGAGCCGGTGGCCGATGTATTGACCACTGATCGCCGTGTAGCGCCCGACCAGATAGGTCACGAAGACACCCTTTACGATACAGCTGAGGAACACGAGCCATAACATGCCGTAGCCCGCCCACGCCCCCATGCGCACAACGACGATCGTCTCGCCGGCGCCAATACTCACCGACGCGACAATGGCGGCGGGACCGAAGATGGCCAGCAGCCCCAGCACCTTCTTCAGGGACCAGGGCAGGGCGAAGACACCATCAGGGGGTGGAAGTTGTAGGTTGTTCAAGAACAAGCTCGCATGTAGTTGCATCCGACAACGGGTTCGATCCGCACAGTTAACGTTGACCGTCGCCGTTCGCCAAGTCCCATCTGTCGTCGATGCACTGCTCCGGGATCCTCAACCTGGGTGATCGGGTGATGAAGTGAATATGGTCTACGGCATTCTCGTGTCCGTCGTCGCGCTCGCCGTCATTGCATTGACGTTCTGGGCGTTGGATCGTCTCGACTCCGTGGCCAGAGACCCAAAGGCGGGGTCTCTGGCCGCCCTGGTATCGAACAGCCACGTGTGCAGCGATCTGTTTCGTGACGGGTTTCCTGTTTGCCTTGAGCCTTGAGGTGATGTGGATCCCCGTCGTCGTGTATGGGGCTCTGCTTGTGCTCCAGTTGTGGACGCGTAGTTCCATCCCGCTACAAGTCCTGGAGGTCTGGTCCATGTCCATGGCCCTTGTGGTCGGTGTGTATCTGGGCCATCGATGGGGAACGGGCGACTTCCCCTCTCGACCGAATCCACTCCACCTGTTTGGGGGCGGTGCAGCGTGGGCGCTGCTGGGGTCGGGGGTCGCCGTGCTGGCCACCATGATCCGTGTCCAGATCGAGAAACGGCTGCTCCGTCGTAGGTGAAGAGATCCTGGCCCCTTCTACGTCTCGATGCGCGTAACCTTTCGATACATCCGCTGCTCATCGCGGCTGAGACTTTTGTAGAAATCCGGGCGAATCCCATTCTCCACAAGGTGCCCTCCGCGCTCGGTTCCCTCTCGGTCGAATCCCAGAACTGCCACGCCCCGTGGCGTATCGGTGGTGTTCGGTGATCCCCGATGGATGCAGCGCGGATCACGCACCAGAACATCACCCACCTTCAGATGGAGCGGCCTGAACTCCAGTTCCTGGTTCGTCAGCTTCTCGATGGCATCTGGATCGTGGTGACTGCCGTCGCAGACCTCGAAGGGACCATTCTCCGGTGTCACATCTATGAACGACGTGTTGGCGGCGATCAGATCCGGCGTCTGCAGTTTGCCGTCCTCGGTGAAGTTCACCGTCGTATCCGCGTGCCACTTCTGATGAACGCTGCCTTTGGCCGGTGTATCAGAGGCGAACTGGTTGCAGTACACGTCGTCGCCAAGGATCGCCCGCACGATGGCGAACACCGCCGGATGGCCGTGGAAGGCCGACTGATACAGCGGCGGTTCGAAAGGCAGAACGATGTAGTGACGCATGGGACCGCGATTGGGATCATTGCGGATCGTGTCCAGATTCGCCTGGTAGATCGGTTCGAAGGCGGCTGCCATTTCGGCCACGACATCAGGTGCGATGAGGCCTTCGAGGATGGTGTATCCAATGCGGTCGATCTTGTCGACGTGTTCAGCGATCTGGCCCTGAGTCAACAACGGATTCCCCTTTTGTCGGTCAGCTGAAGTCCACACCAAAGAATATGTGCAGAGTCAGCTGGTCGCTATCTGCTGAAGACACTGGTCGCTGCGAGCAACCCGCGCCATATTGCCGCCCAGGCAATCATCTCGATGGAGAAACAGCATGGCCTCAAGAGCAAAGACAAAACCCATCCGTGTCGGCGTCATCGGCGTCGGCCGCGGACTCAGCATGGGGGGCAGCAACAGCGCCACAGGCCTCGAATTGGTCGCCCTCTGCGATACGTGGGAAGAGCGCCTTCTTCAGGCGGGTGAACGCCTCGGCGTGTCGACCTACACCGACTACGACTGCTTCCTCTCCCATGACATGGATGCCGTCATCCTCGCCAACTATTTCCACGAGCACGCACCCTTCGCGATTCAGGCGCTGGCGGCCGGAAAACATGTCATGTCCGAGACCGCCGCCTGCCACACCCTCGCCGAAGGTGTTGCTCTGGTCGAGGCTGTGGAGAAGAGCGGGCTCACCTACATGTTCGCCGAGAACTATCCCTACATGGCGTACAACCAGGAGATGCGGCGACTGTATCAGAAGGGGCACGTCGGTCAGTTCCGCTACGGAGAAGGTGAATACGTCCACCCGGACCCGCCCGAGGTGAAACTGGGCCGCAGTTGTGGCTACGATCACTGGCGCAACTGGACGCCCGCCACCTACTACTGCACCCACTCCATCGCGCCTGTCATGTTCATCACCGACACGCGACCTGAGAAGGTGAATGGCTTCGTCGTGCCCTACGACACCGACGATCCGACACAGACCCGCTCGGCAAAACTCTCCGATACATGTGCCACCATCATGTGCCGCATGGACAATGGCGCCGTGCTCAAGTCACTGCACGGAAATCTTCGCGGCCACGGAAACTACGTGCGGATCCACGGCAACAAGGGGCTGATGGAAAATTGCCGACATGGAGACAAACAGCGCCTGCGGGTCTGGCGCGAGCCCTTCGAGAAACGCACGGGTGAACCGAAAGAGACCGTCTACACGCCCGACTTCCCCGTGTATCACGACCGGGCGACGAGAGCCGGTCACGGAGGTGGAGACTTCTTCACCGGTTATCACTTCGCCGAGGCCATCCGCTCTGGCGAACCTCCATACCTCGATGTCTATCGGGGCGTCGACATGAGCATCGTGGGCGTACAGGCGTGGCGCTCGGCACTGGCCGATTCAGCAACCTTTGAGGTGCCTGATTTTCAACAGAAGAGCGCACGGCGGAAGTATCGTAACGATCATTGGTCGCCTGACCCGGCGCGCAAGGGCAAGGGGCAACCGGCCAGCAGCATTCGTGGCCGAATCAAACTCACAGACGAAGCGAAAAAGCTGGCGCGCAAAGTGTGGTCGTCGAAGGGATACGACACCTCAAAGATGTAGGAATCCCCTACGCCTGGGGCGCAACACGAACGGACTCAATCTGACCGTTGAAGCGCGCTCCGCCGCCACTGAGTTCGCCAAAGGTGACGGGAATATCCGGCGCCAGCAGTTGGCCTGACGCCTCACGCTGTGCGGCCAGCTTGCCATCGATCCACAACTGCAGAGATGCCCCATCGTAGACACCGACCAGGTGGTGCGAACCGGCCGACAGCGGCTGATGGGCAGCCACACTTCGCACACCGCCATCGGTGTTGATGAGGAAACTCGGCCCGGGCACGGCTGCGCAAAGCCCACCATTGTGGCCGTAATCGCAGAAACGCAGACTGAAGGCGCCATCCCCCCCGAGGGTGTCCACACGCATCATCCTCCCGTGGAAGGCTTCCCCATCCTCTGCGTACAGAGGGGCCGCATAGAAGGATCCGCCATCGAAGGCACCCGCATTGTAGCCCAGAGACACGAGCCCGTCCGTGGCACTCGCATCGTATCCCGTCCACGCACTGGGGTCGTCGAAGGAGCGGGTCGTGTCGAAACGCAGAAAGTTGCAGTGGTATCCCGAGCCACCCGGAGGCGCGGTGCGCGTCCAGGGACAGAAGGTGACATATCGCCCATCGAAGAAGCCACCGTCGAACCCGCCCGTGTCGATGCCAGACGTGTTGGCCGCGTCGTACTGTTCCCAGCTGCTGGCGTCGGCGAAGGGCTTGCGCGTGTCGTAGCGCACCATCGACGGATGACCGTAGGCGCAGAAATACAACCAGTGGCCGTCGAAGACAGCCCCCACATTCATGCGTAGTCCTACGGGTTTGGCGTCGAAGGCTTCCCAGCTGTTCGCATCGTCAAAGTCCCCCTGCGTATCGTGCCGCACGACGACGCCTTTGATGAGAGGCACGAAATAGACGAAGCGACCATCAAAGGCGCCCCCGTCGAAGCAAACCGCATCTGATCCCAGCACGGTGGTGTCGAAGACGCGATAGGATGCAGCGTCCTTGAAGTCCGCGCCCGTGTCCATCCGCAACACCTTGCCACTGAGCAGCCCCTCCGTCATTGGCTCGGCGGGAATACTCTCATAGCCAGGGCAGAAGTAGACGTGTTGTCCATCGAAGGCCGCGCCCTGAGCCGAGTGCGGCAGGTCTGCATCGAAGGCCGACCACGCGTCGGTATCTTTGAAAGGCCCCGTTGTGTCATAACGAAGCACACGACTGTGGTAGCCATGACTGTCGTCTCGCGGCGCGAAAATCACATGCCGCCCATCGAAGGCTGCGCCGTAGTAACAGACTGTATTCAGCTCATCCGTACCCCCCGCATCATACGCTTCCCACGAAGCAGGATCGTGGAAGTCTCCGTGCGTGTCACAGCGCAGCACGTGCCCGTGGACCGTGTCTCGTTCTCGATGCGAACGGATCGGGCAGCCGTAGACGTGGCGTCCGTCGAATACGGCGCCGTAGTACCCCGAGCAGGTCAAGCCATCCGTCAACGTCGCGTCGTATGCGTTAAAACGAGGTGTCGCCAGCGGCTGCCACTGGGAGACGATCGGCTGCATCGCCTCGACACCCGCTTCGTGAGCCGTGATACGCGCTTCGACGGTGAGTGCCGAACCCGCTTTGATCGGTGTCAGATCTACAGTTGGAGGTGGGGTCGGCTTCGACGACATGTTCGGGCTCCGGATAACTCGTGGCTAAAACGCGTAGATCGTGAGGGGCCAATGGTAGGGTCTTCAGCGGCGGCGCGCAGCCCCGGGTTGACCCTGACGGCGAAACCATCAGGTTTACGTCAACCTTCACCCGGAAGACACACAGATGGATCCCCATGCTGAGACGCCTGCTCTGTCCTGCGATCGTCGCCGTGGCCCTGCTTCAGCAGGCCACCCACGCCGAGTCGATCCCCACCATCCGTTATGACATCGTCGCCGAGACCTACGCCGAAGGGTTTGAGATCCCCTGGGCGTTGGAATTCCTGCCAGACGGACGCCTGTTGGTGACCGAGCGGCAGGGGACGATCCGTATTGTAAGCCCCGATGGCAGCGTCTCCGAGCCGATCGACGGTGTCCCGCCGGTTCGTGCTCGAGGCCAGGGTGGCCTCATGGACATCGTCCTGCACCCGGACTTCGCCAACAACCAACTCGTCTATCTCTCCTACTCAGAGCCAGGGGTTGGAGATGGCGACGACACCATCGGCTACACCGTGATCGATCGTGCTCGCCTCACCGGCCTGGCCCTGACCGACCTAGAACGGGTATACGAGGTGGATGCCGAGTTCTATTCGCGTCGCGGTCACCACTTCGGTTCCCGCATCGTCTTCGACGCAGATGGGTTTCTCTACTTCACGATTGGAGATCGAGGTCAGCGACCCCTCGCGCAGTCTGTGGAGACGCCAAATGGCAAGGTGCATCGCCTCCATGACGATGGTCGTATCCCGGCAGACAATCCCTTCGCCGAGCAGCCCGGAGCCATCACGTCAATCTGGTCGTATGGCCATCGCAATCCGCAGGGTATGGCCGTGCACCCCGCCACGGGTGAGATCTACACCACCGAACACGGCCCGCGCGGGGGTGACGAACTCAATCGGATTCAGAAGGGGGTCAACTACGGTTGGCCTGCCATCACGTATGGGATCAACTACGACGGCACACCGATTACCGAAGCGATGACCGCCGACGGCATGGAACAGCCGATCCTGTTCTGGAATCCGTCCATCGCGCCCTGCGGGATCGATTTCTACGATGGGGATCAATTTCCAAAGTGGAAGAATCACCTGCTCGTGACGGCGCTGGCCTTCCAGCAACTGCGGCGGGTCCACATCGAACAGGGGCGTGTCATCCACCAGGAGATCATCTTCGAGCCGGGTTCTCGTTTCCGCGATGTGGAAACCGGGCCGGGCGGGTTGATCTACGTCGCCCTCGAGGAGCCGGGGCGGATCGTGCGCCTGTCTCCGGCTGACTGACTTTCAAGCCCTGGGCGCCAGATCCGGGAGTCGTGCCGACCTAGTTCGTGTAGTTTACGGTCCCTCGAGCGTTCACTTCGTACCCCCACTTCGACAGATACGTGCCCGACGGCAGGAACTGGTCCTCTCGTGCTGCGAGTCTCGCCGTCAGCCGCTCGTCCATGTCCTTCAGCAACGCCTCGTGGCCCGCGCCGCCGACAAGATTCGTCAACTGATAGGGATCGGCGTCGTTGTCGTAGAGCAGCCACGGACCTTCCAGGGCACGCACGTAGGTGTGCTGACGTGTACGCAGGCCGCGATAGGATCGGCCACCGTCGCCGACCCACCACTGCCCGAAGGGATGAGGACACTGCAGCAGGGCCGCACCATCCGACGGATCGTCTCCACCCTTCAGATGACCTGAGAAATCCAGTCCCTCCACCGTGTCCGGGATCGCCTGACCACACAGCCCAAGTAAAGTGGGCATGATGTCGGGAATGTCGATCCGTCCATCGAGTTGTCGCCCCTCGTCGCCAAACAGAGCCGGATACCGCAGCAGGAAAGGCACACGAATCGACTCGTCCCATGGGCGCTGCTTGTTGTAGACCCCCCTCGACCCGACCATGTCGCCGTGGTCGGAGAAGAACAAGAAAACCGTGTCATGTGCGATCCCTTCCTCATCAAGCGTCTGCAGCAGATCTCCCACGCAGTCGTCCAACGCCGTGCAGTGGGCGTAGTATCCCGCCAGTCGCTCTCGCGCGTTCTGTGCCTCGCTGTCGGGGACATTCCCCCGAAGCTCGACCTGCTCGGCCTCATAACGAGCGCGATACTCGTCGGGGGCTGTGTGATACGGGTTGTGAGGCGGTCCCCAGGACAGCACCATCAGAAAGGGGGACGTCTTGTCGCGTCGGGACCGTACATATTGCTGCGCCGCCTTTGTCTGCGAGAATGCGTCGTAACCCTCCCACGTCAGTTTCTCAGGTGAATCACCTGCATAGTAGAAGGACTCGTTGTAGTCGTGGGTGCATTCCAGCACCTGCCACTCGTCAAACCCCTGACGGCGCTCTGGCGGGATGTAGTTCGAACGGCCCTGGCCGTCCACGTGCCACTTTCCGATATAGGCCGTCTCGTAGCCCCCGTTGCTGAAGGCTTGTGCCAGACTGACGGCTCGATCACTCAAAGGAACGTCGTTGACGAAGACACCATGGGTCAGAGGATACTGGCCGGTGAGCAGGCAGGCGCGAGCGGGCGAACAGACGGGGCACCCCGAAACGGCATGGGTCATGTTGACGCTCTGTGATGCGAGCCGATCCAGGTGGGGCGTGTACACATTCGGATCTCCGCCGTACCCGGTCGCTTGTGATCGCCACTGATCGCCAAAGACCAGGATCACATTCGGTTGCTTAGCCATCAGCAGTTCCCATACGGAAGGTTGCCCAGATGCCAAGATTGCGAATGCAATTGCCATCGAGGATCGACGGCACATCGATCTGTGCCTCCGACGTGAACTGTACTGCACCGCCGACGACGACGGCCCCTGTGACGATGCCTTCTTCCGGCTCGTAGGCGGCCAGCTGTGTCATCGATCGATCTTCGAAGGTGATCCGGCTGACAGAAATCGTATAGACGGTATCGCTCGGATTGATGAAGATGATGTCGTAGTCGAGTGCGACACGGATCCCCTCCTCCGCCTCTACGGAATCCTTCATCTGCCAGCGCACCTCGGCCGTAATCGGCGACGTTCCCCAGAACGTACGGGGTGCGTCGTGCTGCTTTGTCGACAGCTTGTCGTCTCGAATCGAGACCCCATCGTCGCCACAACCCAGAAGCCCAAACGCCAGAACTGCGATGAAGATCCCTCGGAACACTAGAGCTTCACCTTGAAGACAGCTTTCTGCACCTGTGCAGGCGCTTCAACTGCCATTTGCGGCATATGTGCATCTTGCGGCCACAGGATGATGAATTGCCCCGTCGTCATCGGCACAAACAGACCGTCTCCATCCAGGGGGAGAAAATCCCGGTCGGCCTCGTAGGCGCCGGCCTTCAGCGAACTGGTGGGGGCATATCCCATATGCTCGTCGCCGTGAACGACATACTGGATGTCCGCATAGGCTCGATGGGCCTCCCAGAAGCCTTCACTCTTGGGTTTTGTTTCATACTCCTGCACCATGACGAACAGATTGTCGCCGTCCAGGTCGTAGCGTTCGGGCGCCATCGACGCCAGATCTGTTTCCGCCAGGTATTCCAGGGCCTGCGCAAAGCCCGGACCGATGCCGTGATAAAGCCCTGCGTGGGTCAGTTCGTCGAGGATCATTCCCGTTCTCTTTCGTGATTACAGCCGGATGACGGCCATCTTCTCTTGTGTCATATCGTGCATGGTGTAGCCAATGCCACCGACGCCGTAACCGGACTGTTTGCGCCCGGCGAAGGGCATCCAATCGACGCGAAACGCCGTGTGGTCATTGACCATCACCGCCGACGCGTCCAGAGCATGGATACAGTGCATGGCCACATCGAGGCGCTGGGTGAAACACGAGGCCTGGAAGGCAAAAGGCAGACTGTTGGCCTTTCCGATGGCTGCCTCCATGTCGTCGTACCCGTAGACGGCGATCGCCGGCCCGAAGATCTCCATCGTCGACAGACGGCAGTCTGGGGGCGGATTCAGCACGATGGTCGGTGCGAAACTCGTCTCCCCGAGACGGCAATTGCCGGTCACAATCTGCCCTTTCCCATCGACGGCCTCCGTCAACCACTCCTCCACTCGATCGACCTCTCGCGGGCGAATCAGCGGCCCCACCTCGGTCCTCTCCTCCACAGCGTCACCCACGACCAGGCCATCTGCCACCACGGCCAGGGCCTCGGCCAGCTGTTGTGCCTGTGCCGTGGGTGCGAAAACCCGCTGCACCGAAACGCACACCTGACCTGCGTGATACAGTCCGCCCTTGGCCAACAGCGGGACCATGGTATCCACATCTGCTGTCTCATCGACGATGACCGGCGCCGCTCCGCCATGCTCGAGGGCACAGCGGACACCCGGTGCCAGCTTCGAACGCAGCATCCAGCCCACCTTTGCCGAGCCGATAAAACTCAGAAAGGCCACACGCGGATCAGTGACCAGCTTCTCTGCCGTGGGAATGTCGCAGGCGATAAAGGCACACCACCCATCGGGCAGGCCCGCCTCGGTCAGAATATCGACGAAACTGCGTGCCGACAGCGGTGTATCGTCGGCGGGTTTGACGATCACGGGGCAACCGACGGCCACCGCCGGTGCCACCTGGTGCACGATCAGATTCAGAGGGTGATTGAAAGCCGATACGGCCACGACCGGCCCGATCGGCTCTCGCTGGGTAAAGGCCATGCGACCGGTACCGGCCGCCGTCAGATCCATGGGCACCTCTCCACCACCGAGGTGCTGCAATTCGCGAGCACATAGCCCAACTCCGTCGATCGCTCGATCTACCTCGACCCGGGCATCCATGAGGGGTTTTCCCCCCTCATCTGCGATCTGATGGGCCAGTTCGTCGAAGCGCCCCCGCATCAGCTCCTGCGCTCGCTCGAGAATCGCCAACCGCTCGTGGGCGGGTAACCAGGCCCGCCGATCATCGGCCAATGCCCGAGCTCTGCTCAGCCAGGCATCGGCCACTGCCCAGTCGCTGAGGGGAACCTCACCGATTACGCCCAGGTGATAGGGGTTGCACACATCCATGGTGTCGCCCGGCATCGGGTCCTCTCTTGCTCGTTGTCAGCAGCTCGTTTGCCGGCCCTCAATCTACACAACCCGAAGAACCCGGAACACAGGGCGCAATCTCAGGCGACGACCAAGCCGTCACTGTAGGCGTTGGGATGTGGGGATTCTTATACTTTTTGGGATATCTGGTGCCTTCTCCTTGTCCTCCAATCTACAAGTCCTTGCCCTCCGATCTACAAGCAGGGACGAGTATTTATACTGAACCGCAATGTGGTGTGGTGTGGCGTCCTCCTGGTGGCGATGGTGATCCCCTCATTGGGGCAGAGCCCACCGACGGATCTGACGAAACTGGATCTCGAGAAGATCCTGGCACTGCACATCCGGCGAGCCGATGCACCATCAGAAACAGCGAGACCGCTCAGTTTTTCTTATCGCGTCGTCTACGCACGATACGATGGCAATCGTGATGGCACCGACGATGTGGTCTGGGATTGCCCGGGAGGTGAAACCCGTACGTCCGACAACTTCCCCGTCGTTCCCCTGGTCATCAACCAACAGGCACACCCCGAGCCGCCGGCAGACCACCTCGGCCCTGACCCAGGGGCTGACCTCGGTGAGCACGTCCGCCGCCGATCACCCTTCAGCGGCGCATTCGGTGACGTGACGGGCTGCTGCTGCCAGGGGCATCGTCGACACGCGAACGGCGCAGCAGGTGTAGGCGAAGGACCACACTTTGCATAGGCATCCCCTCCGTGTCGAATTCCCCCTCCAGCTCCTCTGCCAGCTTCGCCGCTACGGCGATCTGCTCTCCCCACTTACGGAGCGCCGGCAGCAATCGAGAGGAGGGAATACTCTTGGCGAGTCCTTCAGCGGCCTTGTCGATGAGCAGACCGGGAGGCGCCTGATTCTCGATGGCCGTAGCCAGGATGTCGACGAGTTCGTCCTCACTGGTCTCGTGGTGGTCCTGCCAGCGTTCCAGCAGCTGTTCCGCTCGGCCCTCGTCGACTCCAAGATCGACAAGCACATCGACCGGCCCGTCGCCGAGGGCGGGAATCGCCATCAGGCCAGCGGCAGCCACCGTGGCCAGGACACGTCGTCGGAGGATCTCATTCATCGCCGACCTCCTATGCTCCGTCGTTGGTCTCGGATACGACCAGGACTGCGTTTCGTGAACCAAACCCGTCCTCCACATACGCCGATACCGACAGGGGTGTTCGCCATGTCTGCCCATCGATGATGAATGCATACTCATAAACTCCCTCGGCCAGCGGCACCGTGACTTGCCACAACCCATCCGGCCTCAATGTCATCGGGTGTGATGTCTTGTCCCAATTGCTGAACGACCCCACGAGCTCCACCTGCTTCGCCTCGGGGGACTCTGTGGGACGGGGACTCGCCTCACACAGGAGAAGACGGAGATATGTCTGTGGGGTTACAGGGAATCCTGAGAAAAATCAGGCCCGGTAGAAGTAGCGTTCCACCTGGCTGGCCGGCGGGGGCGGTGTCGCGCGAGTGACGACGAACGTGATGAGGAAGGAGACGGCGAGGCCCACGAGGATCGGGTCGAGTCCGAACAAATGCACGGGACGGAAGAAACTGCCATGGGCGAAGATTCCCGCCCCATACATGGCCAGATGTGTGCCGAAACCACCCAGCATGCCCGCCATGCAGCCTGCTGTGGTGGAGCGTGGCACGTAGAGAGCAAACACGGTGGGCGTCAGAAAGCAGGCCGCCAGGCCGCTGCCCGTATAGACGATGATGTCCTGGAGGAAACGCGGCGGGTCGATGGCGCCCAGCACGGCTCCGAATCCTACCAGCATCGTGACGCCGAAGCTGAGCCGTCGCACGATCCGTTCCTGCGCATCGGGACGCAGCGTGCGCTGATACAGGTCCCGTACGAGGGCCGAGGAGATCATGAGGAGGAAGCTGTCCACCGTCGACATCACCGCCGCGAACGGCGCCGCCACGACGAGCCCACCAAGCCATGCGAGACCGGCGTGATCGGTGACGAAGATCACCATGGCCGGCATGATTCGGTCTGACTCGGTCTCCATCCCCGGCAGCAGAACTCGAGCACAGCAGAAAATCAGAATGAGAGGAAAGTAGATGAGGGAATAGTAGATCGTCACCGTGGCGATCGCGTGACGCAGCGTGCGGCTGTCACGAAATGCCATAAGTCGCACGAATCCACTGGGCTGACCGCTGCCAGCGATGGCCCACATGATGAAGAAGGAAACGGCCAGGCTCAACGGCAGAAAACCATCCACCTCGTGCTGACTCGGTCCGGGACCCGTCACGTAAGCCCCCGGTGCCTCTCCTGAGGCGTAGGGCGTCGTGCGTAGATCCGTCAGTTTCATCTCAGAATCAAGCCACACCGTCTGGTCAGAGATGGCGACCCGTTCGATCTGACTCGGCGTCGTCAACTCCAGAACGCGCACATTTGCCACACGATCCGTCTGTGAACCGATGATGACCGATTCAGCCAGTCGTACCAGGGTGCGTTGCCCGCCTTCCCCCTCGATCCACGCCCACTTCCCCCCCGCGACCACGCGTTCCGGCTCATCGGGAGCCACGGTCAGTTCGACAACGCCAGAGCGTGGTGGTGTCATCTGCGCCATCTCCTCGGTCACCCGCTGCAGACCGCCTGCCTGGTGAAGGGTCAATGGCAGCAGGACCACTACACCTATCACCATCACCACACCCTGCAAGACATCGGTCCAGACCACCGCATGAAAACCGCCATACGTGGTGTAGAGGACGACGACCACACCGAAGACAAGCAGACAGAGCAGATACTGAGGGTCGACACCGCCGAGCAAGGGCCAGTCGGTGACGGAGATTCCCAGACGCAGCGCGGAGGACTGGAACAGTTCAACGCCGTCGAGCAGCGTCTTGAGAATGAGACTGCCCGCCTTGAACTGGGCCACGAGATTGAAGGACATGAAGAACACGATGAGGGCCGTTGCCAGCAGCCCGAAGGCGGTCGAATTGAAGCGATCGCGAAACACGTCAGGAACGGTGATGGCCCCCGAGATCCGCGCCACCTGATTCAGCCGTTTTCCGAGCAGCCCCATCATGCAGATGGGCACCACCATGTAACTGCCGATCCACAGAGCCAGTATCCAGCCGTGACTGTAGATCTTGGAGGGGAAACCGGTGAAACTTCCCCCGGAGGCGCTGGTGGCAGCGAAGGTGAGGGCAAAGGCCCAGACCCCCAGAGAACGCCCACCAAGGAAATACTCGCTCAGGAAATTGCGCTCGCTCAGCAGCCGATTCGCCAGCCAGGCCAGGGCCAATACGCCACCGATGTAGATGACGAAGCTCGTCAGGGCAGGTCCACCCATCAGGCGCTTCCCTCGCGGTTGGGGGCGCTCTGACCGGACAGATCATCATCGGTCATGTAGGCGAGGCTGAACCAGAGCGAGAACACGACCGCCGTCGTCCAGGGGATCACGATTCCCCAGAACACCCAGGATGGGATGCCCCAGACGGTCTTGAGATCAGCCACCGATGCGCCGTAGCCAAGCCAGTAGCACATGCTGACAGACCAAACCAGCGCGACACACCAGGTGAGAAAAATGACGATCGCTTCACGACGAGCGTTCAGGAAGGTCGGATCGAGTCTGGAGGCATCCGGCAGCCCACTCTCCAGAGGCGTCGACCTGGGTGGATTCGATGTCGGCAAAGCGGATTCCGTAGGTAGATTCAGTGAAAGAAAAATGAGCGAGGCGTGGGTGACAGACTCAGCAAGTTCCGTTGTTTATAGTACCATCACCCACATCGGCGCAAGCCGGTGCATGCACACTCAATCGAGGGTTGACCATGTTCCGATCGAGGCTGTTCCAATGCATCCTGTGGGCCCTTCTCGTGCTGCTGTCTCCGCGTCTGGTCGAGGCCTGTGGCGGATTCTTCTGCAGCTCGCTGCCCATGAATCAGGTGAGCGAGCGCATCCTCTTCGTCGACCGCGGCGACTCGGTAACGACCCACGTACAGATCCAGTACTCGGGGTCGGCTGCCGACTTTGCCTGGGTACTGCCGGTCCCTTCGCCGCCACAACTTTTGGTGAGTCACAACGAACTGTTCCGCCAACTGCAATTCGCCACGCAGCCCTTCTTCTTCCTGGAGTGGGATGAGACCGACGAGTGCGGGACCATCTTCCCTCCCTTCTTCCGAACCCTCGAGGAGGATGCGGTAGCGGCAGCTTCGAATGTGACCGTCGTTGCCGAAGAGCGGGTCGGCCCCTATGACACGGTCGTTCTTAGCTCAGAAGATGCTGACGCCATCGTCGCCTGGCTCGTCGACAATGGGTATCAGTTGGGCGATATAGGACCTCAGTTGCTGCGACCGTATGTGGAGGGCGGCTTCTTCTTTGTCGCTCTGCGATTGGCGCCTGATCGCGAAATCGGCGACCTGCAGCCCATCTCGATGAGCTACGCCGCACGGAATCCAGGGATCCCCATTCGCCTGACGGCAGTGGCGACCCAGCCCGACCTGGGTGTCACTGCGTGGATCCTTTCAGAAGCCCGCGCGATCCCAACGAACTACCTCCACGTGCGGATCAACGAAGCCCTGATCGATTGGTTCAATGGAGGATTCAACTATGACGATGTGGTTCGTGCCGCCGTCGATGCCGCCGACGGTGGACGCGCTTTCGTCACCGATTACGCCGGTCCGAGCCGTGTCATGGAGAGCCGTTTCCTCACCAACGGCTACGATACGGGGGCGCTGGCCCAGATCGAGGATGCAGGGCGCTTCCTGCAGACGGCCCTGCGCCAGGGCCTGCCTCGCGACGCGCAGATGCAGGCCCTTCTCCGCCGCCACATGCCCATGCCCGAAGCCGCCAGGGTCGGTGGCGTTCTCGAGGTCGTATTCGGTGGTGACCAGGAGGCCTATGCTCAGGCAGAGGCAGAGGGGTTCCTGGATGCGCTCGCAGAGCGCTCGTTCTACAACGACGTCTCTGCCTATTCGCCGTGGCTCGAGGGCTGGTCCTTCGATCCGGTTGCGCTGGCTGGAGACCTGGAGCGTGTCGTGGTCGAACCCCTGCGGGCGACATCGAAACTCTTCGACACCCACCCGTATCTCACGCGGCTCTATACGACCCTGTCCGCCGAGGAGATGACCGTCGACCCCATGTTCGACGTGAATTCAGACCTGCCCGAGGTGAGCAACATGCGCACCGCCCGGGCCCACTGGGAGTGTGAGGGCATCGATCCTGAGAATGTCGACCTGACGAAACTGGTGCTGGTGGTCACGTTGAAGGACGGACGCCAGATACGGTCACAGCCCTTCACCGATGCCCCGTGGCCATTGGCCAGAGAGGCCGGCGTACCCGCCGCCGCCGTTGTAGAGCGTCTCGACACCAGCGGCCCTCCCATGCTTGTTCAGCGACTCACCGCCATCGATGACGAACCCGGGCCGGCTCTGCCGACCGAATACGGTCTGCACCTCGCCTACCCCAATCCGTTTAATGCGGCCACGGTGATTCCCTTTACGATTCCCGACGGAGTCGGCTCGGCTACCGTGCGACTGACGATCCACGACCTGCTGGGGCAACGTGTACGAACCCTCGTGCAGGGAACGCATCCACCAGGACGTCAGCAGGTATTGTGGGATGGACTCAGTGACGATGGCAAGGGAATGGCCACCGGCGTGTATCTGGTCCGCCTCGAGGTCGGCTCGACACGACGAGCGCAGAAGATCCTCTACGTGCGGTAGGAATGGGTCGGGCCGCTATTCTGCGAGGCCTTCCATGAGGCGTGCCCGAATCGTCTCGAGCAGATCGTAGTTCAGGATCTTCTGTCCCTGACCATCGACGATGTAGAACGCATCGGTCGCACGGTCGGCCACCGTCGTGATGATGGCCATATGGATGTCCAGATCCAGTTCGCCTAGGCAGCGGGTGATCGTGTGTAGGACACCAGCTGCGTTCTGGGTCTCCACGTCGACGACGGTGTAGCGGAAGGAGACCTGGTTTTCGAAGTCGATCGTCGGCTCACGTGTGGGCAGATCCTTCGTGCGCCTCGACCAATTGGCACTGTAGGAATCGAAGAGTTTTTCCACGTCGAGACCGTCTACTAAGACCTGTCGCAATCTCTCTGCGAGGCGCTCCTTCTTCCATACCGGCAACGCCGGACTGCCATCGACATCTGTGATCTGGAAGGTGTCGAGCACGACATTGTCGTCGCGGGTCTGCACATCGGCTCGCAGAATGTCCACGTCGTTGACGGCGAGCACGCCGCAGATATTGGCCAGCAGATGATGCCGGTCGCTGGCGCACACGACGAGCTCCGTATGGTCCTCGTTCTTCTCGAAGTGGACGGCCAACTCGCCGTCATCGCGTCGCTCATCGACGATTCTCAAATGACGCTCAATCTGCTCCAGATCGTACCCTACCAGATACCGTCCTGGCAGCTGCTGCACATGTTCCTGGAAGGCGACTACCCTAGATGGCGCCCACCGGCCTTCGACGGCAGCCAGATGCTGATCCATGATCTGACGACGATGCTGTCGGTCTTCGAGCGTCTTCAAACCCGATTCCAACTGCTGCATCGTCTTGTGATAGAGTTCCCAGAGCAGGGCGCCCTGCCAGTCGGACCAGGCGTCGGCGGCGACAGCCGATAGATCAGCATATGACAGCAGGTAGAGAGCTCGCAGCCATTCGGGTTGAGCGAATCGCGAGGCAAAATCGGCGATCATCTTGTAGTCGTCGAGATCACGCCGTCGCGAAATCAGCACCATCTCCTGGTGCTGCTCGATGAGGAACAGCACCTCCCTGCGATCCGCCTCCGGAAGACCGAGACGCTCCATCAGGGTCTCGGCCATCTCCATCCCCGCCTGGATGTGCTCCTCTCTTCTGGACTTGCCCACATCGTGCAGCATCGTCCCCATCAAGAGAAGGTCCTTGCGTTCCAACTCCTCGTAGGCCTGTCGCAGAGGACTCTGAGGTCGTTGGCGCGAGATGCCTTCCAGCCGCTCCAGGGCAACGAGGGTATGCTCATCTGCCGTGAAAATGTGGTAGATGTCATACTGCACGAGACAGGTCAGGTCTCCGAATTCGGGCAGGAAAGCACCCAACACGCCAAGTTCGTGCATCACGCGAAGGGTCTCGGCCGATCGCTGCTTTCGGCGCAGGATCTTCAGAAAGGTGTCCCGCGCTTCAGGGTCGGTGCGCAGGTGATCATCGATGAGATCCAGACTCGAACGTACGACCCGTCTCGCCTGTTCACTCAACGGCAATCGCCGGCTCTGTGACAGCGCGAAGAGGCTCAGAAATCGAGAGGGTTGGGTGCGAAAATAGGCCTCGCCGTCCGGCAGTTCGATCTCGTTGTCAATGGCGACGACGCCCCGTTCGATGAGCAGTCGTTTGCCACGGCGCTTCGGCGCAACGATGAGGTGGTCGAAGCCGAGACGGGCGCAGTGAAAGATGTCACGGGCGCAAAGAAAGTAGTCACCGAGAAATCGCTCGACGGCCAACTCGCGTCCACGATCGGTACCGGTACGATCCTTCGTTCCCACGCGGTGAGTACCATCGGCTTCGTCGAGCATGACGGAGGGCAGGACTGCGCGATCGGCGTATCCGAGATTGCGCGCCGTCACAGGTTTGTTCTCGGGCTCGAGGATGTCGTGTTTTCGGCCAACTTCGAAGTGCAGATCATGGCGGATCCGCCAGAGAAAATCACGCCCCTTCACGAGCAACTCGACATCTTCCTCGTCGAGGACTGTCCCGTGGAGCCCGGCAATGTCCATCGTGCGGTGCTGCGCCTTGAGGGCCCATTCCAACAGATGGATTTCGCGCAGTCCGCCGGGACTCTCTTTGACGTTGGGTTCCAGCAGCTGCACCGAGCCGGCGTGACCGCCTCTCTCCATGTGCATTCGACGAAGGCGGGCGGGCACGGTCTTTGGCAGCTGTTTGAGCAGGCGAGTGCGGAAGTCCTCGAAAAGGTCGGCATCTCCCGCCAGCAGGCGGGCATCGAGCATGGCCGTGCAGGACTCCAGATCCTCCTTGGCCATCTTCACCGTCTCGGCCACCGTGCGACTCGCGTGGCCGAGATCGAACCCCAGATCCCACAGGGAATGGAGGACGCCGGTGATCAGATCCAGTGCCTTGTCTCGCTCGCGGGCAAACAGGAACAGAAGATCCACATCTGATCGTGCAGCCATCTCCTGGCGACCGTATCCGCCGAGGGCGATCAACGCGTGGGGGCCACCTTGGGCTGAAGCCGCTCGGTGGGCATCGAGGGCGATCGCGTCCACCACATCCGTGATCCCTCGAGCGGTGGTCGCCCCCGAGGCACCCCGGCGATGCTCGCTGTGCAGTCGTTTGAGTTCGCCTTCCCAGAATCGCTGCCGCACTTCCATCGGCGTCGCTCCGGGCGTAGAGCGCAGCATATCGCCCAGGTTTACATCGCCGTCGCTCCGAACTGAATCACCCCTGGGTGGTTCACGGTTCGCGACACCTTGGAAGACGTCGGCTTCGTTCACGTTGCGTTGCTCACGTTCGGCGGCGGCGTCCGCTGGCTTTCCTGGACGGAGATTTGGGAGACTTGCGTTTCTTGGGCGCCACCTTTCGAGCGGCAGCCTTACCGGTCGCCTTTCTACCCGCACGCTTCTTTGAAGCGGTCTTGCTCACCTTTGAGCGAGTGGCGGAGCGCTTCGCCCTAGACCTCCCCCTTCCTTTGGCTGGAGGCGCCGGGGGCTCACCGAAAGCGATCGCCATCGCTTCATCAAAGGTGCCGACGGGTTCGAAGTGGAGGGCCTCCCGCACATCTTCGGGAACGTCCTCCAGATCCTTTTCATTCCGTTTGGGCAATACGACTGTGTGAATCCCGGCGCGCTGAGCGGCCAACACCTTGTCACGAATGCCACCCACGGGCAATACACGACCTCTGAGGGTGATCTCGCCGGTCATGGCCACGTCAGCACGCACAGGGCGCGACGTCAACAGGGACAACATCGTCACTGCCAGCGCGACACCAGCAGAGGGGCCCTCCTTGGGCGTTGCCCCTGCCGGAACGTGCAGATGAAGGTCGGATTCGTTCAGCAAGTCCGTATCAATGCCCAGGTCACCCGCGTGCGCCTGGAGATAACTGAGTGCTGCCTGGGCCGACTCCTTCATCACATCGCCGAGTTGACCGGTGAGAATCAGTCCCTTCTTCCCCTGCATCCGTGTCGCCTCGATAAACAGGATCTCTCCTCCGGCGGCGGTCGCCGCCAGTCCGGTGGCCACCCCCACTTCGCCCTGGCGTTCGGCGACCTCCGGAAAGAAGTGCGCCGCACCGAGAGAATCCTCCAACTGCTTCGGCCGCACGCGGATCGGATGGCGCCGCCCCTCGACGAAGCGGCGGGCAGACTTGCGGCAGATGGTGCCGAGTTGTCTTTCGAGATTCCGTAGCCCCGCCTCGCGTGTGAACTCCCCGATCAGTCGTAGAACGGCCTCATCGTCGAAGGTCAGCTTCTTGGCCGCCAGGCCGTGTTCCTCCAACTGGCGCGGAATCAGATGCCGGCGGGCGATCTCCAGCTTCTCCTCCTGCGTGTAGCCGGGAATGGGGATCTCCTCCATCCGGTCTCGCAACGCCGCGGGAACCGTGTTCAGCAGGTTGGCCGTGGTGATGAACATGACTTTCGACAGATCGAAGGGGACGTCGAGATAGTGATCCTCGAAGCTGAAATTCTGTTCCGGGTCAAGAACCTCGAGCAGGGCCGCCGCCGGGTCGCCGCGAAAATCTGCACCCACCTTGTCTATCTCGTCGAGCATGAAGATCGGATTGTTGCTGCCCGCCTTCTTCAGTCCCTGAATCAGACGGCCGGGCAAGGCGCCCACGTAGGTGCGGCGATGTCCTCGTATCTCGGCCTCATCACGCACACCTCCGAGAGAGATGCGTGTGAAGCTCCGCCCCATGGCGCGAGCGATGGATCGACCCAGGGACGTCTTGCCCACGCCGGGCGGACCCACGAAGCAGAGGATCGGCCCCTTGGCCTCCGGCCGGAGACGTCGCACCGCCAGATACTCGAGAATGCGTTCCTTCACCGCCTCGAGCCCGTAATGATCCTCATCCAGGATCTTCTGCGAGGCTTTCAGATCGAGATGGTCTTCTGTCGATTTAGACCACGGAAGTGCGATCAGCCAGTCCAGGTAAGTTCGCGCCACGCTGTATTCGGGTGACGCGGGCATCATTTGTTCGAGACGACTCAGCTCCCGCTGGGCCGCATCGCTCGCTTCCTCCGGCAGCTTCGCTTCTTCGACACAAGCACGCAGATCTTCGACCTCTCCAGAGAAGGGGTCGGAATCGGACAACTCCTTCTGGATCTGCCGCATCTGCTCGCGCAAATAGTGCTCCCGCTGTGTCTTGCCGATCTTCTCCTGCACCTGACTCTGAATACTGGCGCCGACCTCGAGAATTTCCTGTTCGCGTGCGAGCAGACTCGCCAACTGCTCGAGACGTTTGGTGATATCCGACTCGACGAGGACGGCCTGTTTTTCATCGACGGACAGATCGAGATAGAAGGCGACCAGGTCGGCCAGGCGACCGGGGTGGTCGATGTTGATCGCCACCACCTTCAGCTCTTCCGGCAGATTGGGCGACAGATCGATGACCGCCTGGAACTGGGCATTCACCGTACGCATCAGGGCCTGCGCCGCCGTCGAGCTTTCATCCCCCTCATCAGCCAGGGGCAACACCCGGGCCTGCAGATAGGGATCGGTCTGCGTCACCTGCTGCAACACGCCGCGCTCGAGACCCTGCACGATCAGACGCACACTGCCATCGGGCAGCCGCCACATGCGGTGAATCTTGGCGATCGTACCAACGGGGTAGATGTCGTCGAGGGCAGGCTCCTCCACATCCGCTTGCCGCTGCGTGAAAATCCCGATGGTCTGCGGCCCCTCGGGTGCTGCTTCGAGGGCTCTCAGCGACCGTTCACGCCCTGCCGTGAGTTGATGCGGCATATGCGGATACACGACCGTGTTGCGCAGGGGCAGAATGCCGAGGACTTGCTCGGCGGCCAGATCAGGCAACGACGGTTTGGGGTCGGCGGGTTTTTCGCTCACGTGCACTTTCGTCAGAATCAGAGGGCTTGGGACCGTTGCTCGCTTCAAAATCCAGACTTCTTGCGGCCTTGACAAGGGTCAAGACAGCGGGCGATCCTCTGGCAAGAGACCGTAACCGCCGTTCGCAACCACGAGAGTCCTCTATGTCATACAGCACAGAAACACCTGTTGAAACCGCGGTCCTGGTCGGACTGTCGGTCCCTGGGATTCCTACGTGGGAGGCGGAGGATTCGCTCGACGAACTGGCTCGCCTGACGGACACGGCGACGATCACCGTCGTCGAACGGATGCTTCAGGCCCGGCCGCGTATCGATCCCACCTACTACATCGGCAAAGGGAAGGCCCACGAACTCAAGGATCTGGCCAAGAAGCTGAAAGCGAACATGATCATTTTTGACAACGATCTGTCGCCGGCGCAGATGCGCAATCTCGAGGAATTGTGTGACACACGGGTGCTCGATCGATCTGCCATCATCCTCGACATCTTCTCGCAACACGCACGTACACGTACGTCTCAGGTGCAGGTAGAGTTGGCCCAACTCAACTATCTGTTTCCCCGACTGACGGGGCACTGGACACATCTGTCGCGTCAGGCCGGTGGCGGTGCCATCCGAGGAATGGGTGCCGCCGGCGTGCGCGGTCCAGGTGAGACACAACTCGAGATCGATCGCCGTCTCATCCGAGGCCGGATCGGCGCCCTTCAGCGAGAATTGGACAAGATCGACGGCCAACTGGCCACGAGCCGTAAGGCCCGCGGAGACAGCTTCAAGGTCGCCCTCGTGGGCTACACGAATGCGGGCAAATCCACCCTCATGCGGGCCATGTCGGGGGCGGATGTCCTGGTTCAGGATCAACTGTTCGCCACGCTGGATTCAACGACACGGTCTATCGAACTCGACCAGACGCACAAGGTGTTGCTCACGGATACGGTGGGCTTTATCAAGCGGCTCCCCCATCATCTGTTCGCCTCATTTCGTGCAACCCTCGAGGAAACGCTGGAAGCCGATCTGCTTCTGCATGTCGTGGACATGAGTCACCCTCATTACGATGCACAGATGGAGACGGTGCAGTCGGTGCTGACAGATCTGGGTGTCGAGAGCAAACGCACCATGCTGGTGATGAACAAAATCGACCAGATCGGCGATGGCGATGAAGTAGAGATGCATATTCGGGCGACAGCCGATCAAGCCGACCGCGTGGCCGTGTCCGCCTTGAGTGGTGCCGGCCTCGACGTGCTGAAGCAGAAGATCCTCTACTACTGTCAGGAGCATGAGGTGACCCTCGACCTGCGCATCCCGCAGGCGGAAGGACGACTGCTGTCTCAACTGCACGAGCAGGGCGAGATCCTCGAGCAGGAGTATGCGCCGGAGGATGTCTTTGTGCGGGTTCGTGTCGATCGTTCCTGGGTCGAACGACTCGGCCTGGACCGCTTCGTCGATGCTGCGCGAGACCAGACAGCTGCTGCGGAAGAAGGCTCAGCAGGCGGGCCGGCAGCTACATCTCTCGGTGCGGGTGCCGTTCGATCTGGACGAATCGCGACGTGAAGGCATGGAAGTGCCCACGTGGATACGGGAGCAGATCGTGGACACCGTGATAGTGGCGGGCGCGGGCGGCGGATGGAACTACCGGCTGCCCATCGAGGCGTATACGGAACTCGCCGCCGGCACGACCTGCAAGATCGTGGCGCAGAATCTGGACGGTTTCAGGGAAGGTGGCCAGCGCTCGGCCAAGGTGCTGTTCGGCGAAGGCGACTACTACTCGGCCGAGATGCATCGCGCCGTGGCGGAGCGGCACTGGGAGGCGGGGGCCGACGGCATTTACATCTGGAATCAGGACTGGATCAAGTTCGCCAAAGACGACCGCTTCGATCCGCAGTCGTGGAGGGAGATCGGGGACCCCGATGTTCTTTCGTCCGCGCCCCAGCGCCCGAAGGCCGCCCTGCGCGTGTTGGTGGAGCAGTTGACATCGCTGGACGACGTGCGCTTCGAGCTCAACGAAGCCCACCTCGATGCGGCATCAGCGACGCGACGCTACAACTACGACGACTGCTGGCTCGACTTCCCCGTTACAGACCTGCTGAGGAAGGGGTGGAATGACCTCAGTCTCACTGTGGAAGAGCGGAACCCACACGTGGATGCGCCGCTGGTAGTTCGCAGCGCGAAGCCATGATCCGGTTCGGAACCTGAGAGAGGGAAGATACCACGGCCGACATGGGACCACGCGAACCTACCCCTCGCGGTGTCAATCACCCCAAGGCTCGAGCCCAGCGATCTTTCGATTCAGGTCGCTCATTGGCGGCGCCCCTGCCTCCTCCCACGCTTTGGTGCGCGCGGCGATTTCCTCTTCCGTCGGCTGCCCCTCGCCCAGAACGGAAAAATCCACAAACTGCGCTATACGCGGCCGCTTCGTCAGATTGTAGCCGTTGCCGTGCGGGCACTCGCGATGCCAAATCAGCAAGTCGCCACACTTGGTTGGGATGGAGCGAATGCGGTGCTGGAACGCCTCCAGGTCAGGATGATTGAGGTTGCCAGCCCAATCCGGCTTCACTCGCCCCGCTGCGATGCGCTCCTCGCGCAGCCGGTCCAGCTGTGGCAACGGCAGCGGCATCCCCTCGGCATCAAACGCGTGCGGCCAAGCCGTGTTCGCGTTCCGCCCAGGCCAGCCGCCTTTGCTGCCGTCGTTCGCCCAAGTGTCCGCCTCTGGATCCAAAGGAGGGAAGCTCCGCACCCACTCGAGGAGCTCGTGGTGGAATCCGGGCAGCAAGCAGGTGCCGCCCGCGTCGCCGGGGGTGTCGGTGAGCGAGATGGTGCCCTGCAGTAGGTTCGTACCGCTGATCTCTCCTCGGCGGATGTCGTCCAAGCTCGTGTCAAAATGCAGGGCCATCTCCCCCCCGGGCAGTTTGATGTCCCCTCCACGCCGGTGAAAGATCTTGTCATCTGGCAGCTCCAGCGGCCCGCTCATCTCCACCCCGAGGGTATCGCCCCCGATGTACGGCGGCTTCATGTAAGCTCGCCCCACCTGCATCCCCATCCTCAGCCGATGTTCCCCCAGTAGCTGCGCGTGCGCACGGTATATCCGCTCGTTCTGGCAGATCTGCCACTGCAACGCCCGGGTGGCAGCAAACTCGGGCGTGGGGTCGAAGGTCAAAAAGCCATCATGGTGGTCGGACCGACCGTGGGGCTGCGGGTATTCACGCGGGTACCATGTAGCGGGGTTGTCTGGGTCTTGGCGCAGCTGCCGAAAGATGGCGCCGACTAGCTGCGCGCACTGCTCAGGGGGCACGGCGGCTTCCAGGATTATCCAGCCGCGCTCTCGCCACATCGCGATCTCGTCCTCCGAGAACTCGGCTATTCGTGTTCTTTCGATTTCGCTCACGGAGCACACGTCTCCGAATCAGAGATGAGAAACCTGCCGCCGCGAAGTATGGCAAAAGGTTGGTGCGTCGTCGAGAAATAGGTGCGTTTGCGTTGGGGATGTAGACGTGCAATATCCAGCCACCCCGCGTCGCCGCTTACCGACGACACCAAGGCATCGGCGGCTAACCGTTACTCTTCGTCGTGCGCGATCATTGCTGCCAGAAAAATGTCCGCGGCCAGTTTCTTGATTTCTTTCGGCAGACGGCCTTGCCAGGGAAGTTCGGTAAAGACGGCTGTGCTGTTGAAGTGCGTATGACAATAGTGCCTGAGCGTTGCTTTCTCCGGACCGGTGAATCGAACCGTCCATGAGACCGAACCCTTTTCGTCCTGATCGACGAGCAGATCGAGCATTTTGATGCCCAGCGCATTGTCGAAGACGCCGAGCCATAACGTGTGCATGAGGTAGCAATGATGGCTGATGAAGACGGCCGGCTTGAGGGACATAATCTCGTCGCGGATGGCCTTTATCGTGGGATCGTTCGATGAGAGTCCTCCGGGCACCAAGTCGTGCTCGTCAATCGGACCGGACTTGGTCAGCTTGAGACCGTTTTCGGTTCCGTCAGGATTGGCCACCGGCACAAGGTGAAAGGCATACCGCTCGAAGAGGGGTTCGGGGACGCGCGGGCTCAACAGAAGCTCCGCTGCACCGTCAACGGCAAACGAGCCTGATGGCTCCGTCGCGTGGAATCGGCCGAATACCGTTACGTTCTCTTTTTTTCGTGCGCCGCCCGGCCGTTCGATCGTCAGACATCTGATATCGCGGCCCTCCGCGGTAACGCCGATGACCCGTGAACTGCACATGGTGCTCTGGCGGTGAGCCTTCTGCATCATGCGGTCAGCGTCTTCATTGGTGTACCACGGGAAGGCCCCGAAATACGAATCACCAGCAGGTACCTCGAACTGGTAGGTTGTCGCCACGGTGTCGATCTGCCCGGTGATGGCTCTGAAACTGCCGTTCCGCTCCATATACCCAACCGTGCGAAGGCCCATCCAACGCGACTCGGCCCAAATCAGACGAATGGTGACTTTTAGCGCTGCGCCCGGATTGTGCACACGTAGCCAGGTGGGATTCTGGTTGTTGTCGTGTTCCTCGCCGTAATTTCTTTGTCGCACGGTCCAGGATACCGGCCCCGTACGAAGTATCGTCACAGTCCCGCCGATGGAATCAGAGAGTTCGACCTTCCGATCAGATTCTGGTTTGGACATGATCAAGCAATCATTCGGGGTATGTTGCAGGCGATGGTTCTGCCAGCGCTTTTCTCAGGAAGGCAAGGACCAACTCATTAGAGTTCGCACGGCCGACGTGTCCTCCAGATTCGGAAAGCTCGATCTCTGCTTCGGCGCCCGCTTCTCTCAGTGCTGCATGCATGTCTCGTGACTGCATCCATGGGACGAGCGGATCATCCTTGCTGTGAATCAGGAGGATGGGCGGCACCGTGGACGTAATGTGGTTGATCGCTGAGGCCCGCAGCCAGCTTTCGTCGGTCGTCGAGAAAGGCGCCCCAATCCACTCGGCATTTGACTTGAGCTTCCGGTCCACCTCGGGCTGAGCCGACACCTGCTCTTGCGTCTCGAAACGTGCGACGAAGTCGTAGACACCGGCAATCGCCGCTGCCGCCTGTACGCGGCTTGAAGCCGCTGGATGACCGCCGTCGCCCTCAAACTCCCCCATGCCACCGGTAACAGCCAGCAACACGGCCAATGCGCCGCCTGCGGACCGCCCTACCGCCGCAATTCTGTCGGGGTCAATACCGTATTCGCCGCTGATGCTGCGCACGAAGCGAACCGCAGCTTTTGCGTCCGAAATCGTCTCCCGGCAGGTGTGATGCGGCCGCCCACGATAGGCGATGAGGGCAGCCGCAAATCCGTTCACCGCAAGGGATACGGCGAAGTGACGGAATCGCTGCCCGTCTTGGGCCAGGAATCCCCCGCCGGCGATGACCATGACGCAAGGAACAGGTCAAGCTTGAGCAACGGGTCTGCACTGGAATAGCTAAGCCCCTCATGCAGCACACATTCCGAACGTGATTGTGTCATGTTCTTCATATCCTTCTGTGGCCGAGGTCGTGAGAGCCAGTCAGGGGAAGCAGTGTCACCAGTTATCCCTTCATCATAGACGTTTCAGGTGTTGAGTTTTCCCTCTGCCACGGCTCGGTCGATCAGTTGAGAGGCGAATTCCCACAGGCGTGGCGCGCCTTCCTGCATGTGCTGATTGCGCTTCACGACCTGATCGCGCCGGATCCCATGTTTCAGCCAGGCTGCCCCGTCTCCGTGGAAATTGAGCATGAGAGGCTGTAGGCGATCCAGGGCCGCCGCGTAGCGGGCGTCATCCGATTCGCGTGCCTCGAACTCGTCCCACAGTCCGCGCAGCTTGAGCGCCTGATCATCGGGCAGGATTCCGAACAGTTTCGCCGCCGCCGCTTGCTCGCGTTCCTCCTTGTCCTCGTGCCCCGCCTCGTCATAGGCGAAGGTGTCACCTGCGAGGATCTCAACGATATCGTGGATGATGTGCATCGTCAGCACGCGGAGCAGGTCCACGTCGCCCTTTGCGTGTTCCGCCAGCACGATCGCCATCAGGGCCAGGTGCCAGGAGTGTTCGGCATCGTTCTCCTGTCGACCATCGGCCGGCAACGTCGTTTGACGGGTCACATGTTTCAGGTCTTCGGCGGCCAGAACGAAATCAAGTTGCAACTGGAGACGGTCTTCACTCACGGAGGGCAGCTCCCTGGTCGGTAATGGGTCGTGGAAGTTGGCCATAGGTACCGACCGGGATCGAATCATGTCAACGAATTACGATTCGAACCCCTATCCCACACCCGGACCTGCGTCTTCTCGGCGCGGTGGGGCCTGTCTATACTGGTGTTGATCAACTGAGGCGATTCACGTAGAAAAATCCATTGGCCATATCGAGGAAGCCCGCGTCATGAAAGCCATCGTCGTCATGTTCGACTCGTTGAACCGGCACTTCCTGCCGACCTACGGCTGTGACTGGACCCACGCGCCAAACTTCAAGCGACTGGCGCAGCGCACGGTGACCTTCGACAACTCCTACGTCTGCTCCATGCCATGTATGCCCGCTCGACGCGACTTCCACACGGCGCGACCCAATTTCCTTCACCGTTCCTGGGGCCCTTTGGAACCTTTCGATGACTCCGTGCCCAAAATGCTGTCACAGTCGGGGATCAGCAGTCACATGATCACCGACCACCAGCACTATTGGGAGGCCGGCGGAGCCACATACCACACCAGCTATGACACATGGCAGTTTCATCGGGGGCAGGAAGGCGACGCCTGGATGGGACAGGTGAACGATCCGCCCGTGGGTGATGCGATCGGTCGCAATGCCGATGGCGCACGTGCTAGTCGGCAAGATCGCGTGAACCGGCAGTTCATGCAGCGGGAGATCGACCAGCCACAAGCCAAGACCTTCGAGGCTGGCATCGATTTCATCCGCCGCAACCACGACGCCGACAACTGGTTTCTCCATCTGGAGACCTTCGACCCCCACGAGCCCTTCTTCACCCAGCAGCAGTTCAAGGAGCTCTATCCGGATCACTACGACGACTACGATGGTCCGCTGCACGATTGGCCTCCCTATGATCGTGTGACGGAAACACCGGAGCAGGTCGAGCACATGCGCTATGAATACGCGGCCCTGCTGAGCATGTGTGACAAGAAACTCGGGGACGTTCTGGACCTGATGGACGAAAAGAATCTGTGGGAGGACACGATGCTCGTCGTCTGGACGGATCACGGATTCCTCCTCAGCGAGCACGACGTGTGGGCAAAGTGCTGGGTCCCCTTCTACAACGAGGTCGCCCACACACCTTTCTTTGTGTGGGATCCGCGCAGTGGCAAGGCCGGTGAGAGACGGCAGTCATTGGTGCAGCCGGCCATCGACCTGGGCCCGACCTTGCTGGGTCTGTTTGATCAGCCCCCCACAAAGGACATGCTCGGGCGTGACCTGGTAGCCGCGATCGAGTCAGATGCGCAGATTCGCGAAGCCGCGATCTTCGGCCAGCACGGGCACCAGGTGAATGTGACCGACGGCCGCTACGTCTATATGCGAGGGCCTGCCCGCGAAGACAATCGTCCCCTCTTCGACTACACCCTGATGCCGACTCACATGCGTGCCCCCTTCGGCGTGGACGAGCTGAAGGGTATGGCACTGGCAGATCCCTTCTCGTTCACGAAGGACTGCCAGACCCTGCGCATCGGCGGCGACAAGGGAGAAGAGTTCACCTTCCTCAGTCGTGTCTACAAGTATGGCAGCAGTCTCTACGATTTAGAGAACGATCCGCAGCAGTTGTCACCCATCGAGGATGCGGCGATCACCCAGAAAATGGTCGCCTCCATGACCGAACTGATGGCCGCCTGCGACACGCCCGTCGAGCAATACGAGCGCCTGGACCTCGACGCGCCATGATGCCTGCTTCTGGCCCGTTTTGGACCTGAGCCGTACAATCTCAGACTATGACACAACATACGGTTGTCCTTATTTCCGGCGACGGCATCGGTCCCGAAGTCACGCAGGCGGTACAACGCATCCTTGAAGCGGCGAAAGCACCCGTGGTCTGGGAGGAACATCCCGCCGGACTTGCTGCTCTGGACCGTGACCTCGATGTGCTGCCCGAATCCACGGTCGAAGCGATCCGTCATTACGGAATCGCCCTCAAAGGCCCGTGCACGACACCGGTGGGCAATGGCTTTTCCTCCGTCAACGTGCAGTTGCGCAAGCAGCTGGATCTCTACGCCGCCGTGCGTCCCGTGCGCACGCTGCCGGGCGTAGAGACACGATTCGAGGATGTAGATCTCGTCATCATCCGGGAAAACACGGAAGGGTTGTACTCCGGTGTGGAAAACGAGGTGACGCCGGGTGTCGTGATGAGCATGAAGGTCGCCTCGGAGCGCGGCTGCCGACGAATCGCTCACTGGGCATTCCGTTATGCCACCCAACGACGTCGCGAGAAGATCACCGTCTTCCACAAGGCCAACATCATGAAGCTGACCGATGGTCTCTTCATTCGCATGGCGGCAGAGGAACATCAGCGCGAGTATCCGAACATCGGATATCAGGAAGCGATCATCGATGCGGGGTGCATGCGGCTCGTGCAGGATCCGTCACAATTCGACGTATTGCTGCTGGAGAATCTCTATGGGGATGTGGTCAGCGATCTGTGCGCCGGTCTCGTAGGGGGTCTGGGCGTCGTGCCCGGCGCCAACATCGGCGAAACACAGGCTGTGTTCGAAGCCGTGCACGGATCGGCCCCGGACATTGCCGGCAAGGGAGTGGCCAATCCGCTGGCCCTGCTCATGTCGGCGGTAATGATGCTGAACTATCTGGCCGACAACCGCAATGACGACGCCTGTCGCTCGTGCGCCGTAAAGATTCGCGATGCCTACGATCAGGCGCTGACCGATGGCTGCAAGACGGGTGATTTGGGGGGCGAATTGGGGACGAACGAGTTCGCCGATGCGGTGATCGAACGATTGAGCTAAGTGGGTGCGCCTCAGCGCACCATCGTCATCTTGCCCGTCGCCAGATCGTCTCCCACTCGAACACGATAGAAGTAGACGCCGGTCCCGAGGGAGCGACCCACTTCATCACGGCCATCCCACACGGCCTCATGGAAGCCGGGCAGCAATGGTTCATCGAGCAGCTGGCGAATCCTCTGTCCCAGCGCATTGAAGATATCCATCGACACCGCAACAGGCACGAAGTCACCAGTCGCGGGAATGTCGAAGGGAATCTGGGTCGTGGGGTTGAAGGGATTCGGATAGTTGCTGCCGAGGCTGAAGGTGCGCGGTGCGGCCAGGCTGCGTGGCTCACCGACCATTTCGATGGAGTTCGAGGAGTAGTCGGCTGCCATGAGCCGTCCCCCGGAGATTCTGAGAGAGGATGGAAAGCCGTCCTCATGCAATTCCACCCGCAGGCGAAGCAGCTCTCCAGAGCCCTCTGCGGCCCAGCCCTTGCCGAGGCGCGCCGCGGCAACACGAAGCTGATCGGTCTGTAGCTGGTGCCGGGAGAACCACCCGTCTGGATTGGCACGGAAGACCCCCCCGACATCGACATTCTCACCGTCGATGATGGTGACCTCGTAGGGATCGTAATCCACCTGTAGTTCGTAGCCGGCCAGATCACGTGCGTCCTGCACGGCGACGACGAGATCGATCAGTTCACCGGCTCGCCAGTGTGTTCCTTCACGGCCCGGGGCCTGAATCGTGACACTCGCCTCAGTCGCGGCGCTTGCAGGACGAAAGACGGGCGGTGCACCAAAGCCCGTGAGATTCGAGATGTTCGACGATGTCACGGTCAGATCCTCGACACCCACTCGGCCGTCGTTGTTGATATCTGACTCCTGAAAGCGATCCACGGCCGGATTGCTCCCCCATGCCGCATCGATAGCATTCACATCGTCTTCGTCGATTTCATTGTCTCCTGTTACATCGCCTGCGAGCAGGACCCGTCCGTCTTGATCCAGAAGGAGGGACGGATCACCTCGTAGGTCGGATGCGAACAGGCGAGCACCTGTCAGTTGGATCGTCTCACCGCCTCGAATCGTCAGTGTGTCCGTTCGCCCGCTGAGATGGCTCGAATCCTTCACGGTCAGCACGTAACGCCCTGGTGGGATCTCTTCCAGCACGAGTGATCCGGAAGCCGTGGTCTGCACTTCAACCGTATCGGCCGAACCCACGGCATCGTCGTTTGCGGTGCGGAACGCTGTATCCACGATGTCCACAGTGCTGCCGGGCAGTCGCAGATGGACATCGAGAAGCGTGGCGTGATCTCCGGAACCGATGGGCGGCGCTCGACCTTCGAGGAGGACCGTCGACAGAATCCGCCCTCGCGGAACGGCCTCGATCTGTGCATTGCGTGTCGACATCCCGTTGCTTGCCTTTAGGGGGACACTGCTACCCGAAAGACTCAGGCTCGCCTCGTCCGTGTCGTAGCGGAGCGAGTTGAGCCCCGAGAAACCGGACTTCACAACCACCGAGAAGGAGGCAAGGCGCTTGGGCTCTTCTTCAGTGCCGATGATCTCACCGCCGAGATCCTGCTTCGTGTAGCGGATCAGTCCACCGATGGTCGTGTCCTCGATCACGGTTCCTGAAGTGAAGACCGCTCCCGCGTCCGTAAAGGGACTTGTCGGATTCACCACGTCGAACAGGCTTGAACTGATGGGGAGGATGGCACTGACCACCTCTGCCGTCAGCCCACTCGATTGCACGAGCACATCAAAGGTCAGTGTGTCTCCGACACTCGCGCGCAGGCGATTGGGACTCAGCGCCAGATTCGGTGACGTGCCCTGCGACGAGGTCACGACCAGCTCGTTCACTGACGAACTGACCCGACCCGTCGTGTTGTCGGCGAAGGTCGCGTCAGCACTGATGCCCGCATAAAGGGTGTAGGTTCCCTGCGCAAGTGAGAAGGTGGGGGTGCGCGTGTCCCAGCGGAACGTATTACTGCTGTCCTCTCGAATGTTCTGGATCGTACCCGATGCCGTGCCGTCACTGGAGGTCACCAGCAGCACGTTGTCCGTGCCACCTGCACCAATCAGATCCGTTTCCAGCTTGTTCAGCGTGGTGTACGTGTCGAGGCGGGACGCGTACAATCTGATATAGGCATCATCGCTCCCCGAGGCATCATCCACCATGTAGTCATCCCACGTGAGACGCACGATATCGCCCTGGCTGATCTGGGGCAGGCTCGACTTCATCAGGATATAGGGACTGTGGTTGATAACCAGAGAGCCACCGAGACTCACCCGCTCATTGCCATTGCCATCATCAAGCACAGCATACAACCAGACACGGACACCACTTTCTGGCATCTCATTTGGAGGATTGCGCAGGTCCCATGTATAGAAATCACCAGCCCCCTCGCCGTCTTCACTCAGTCCGTCGATGATGAGGCGCCCATCCCCGTCACCTGTGTTGAGCAGGTCCGTGGGGTCGGTGCCGCTATAGTTCTTGGTCGCCGGGTCGACGGTGGTAAAGTAGAAAGCGATCGTCGCGTCGTCATCGAGGTCGGCATCTCCTGGACCCTTCTGCCATTGCAGTGTGTAAATGGGTTGAGACCCGGAGTCGATCTCACGCTGGGTATTGCGCGAGGGTTCATAGAACGTGAACTGGGGCGAGTGACGCACCACGACACGATTCGTCGATGTCCCGACTGTGACGGAGGTCGAGTCGCTCGCCACGGCGTAGAGATAGTAGGCACCCTGAGGAATCAGCGGAGACTTGATGTCCCAGTCGTATTCGCGATCATGGCCAGAGAGCGTGGTCGAAGATGTAATCTGCGTGCCCCGTACGCCTGACAGGCTTTTGCCGAGGACGAATGTCTGAATCGGATACGAGCCAGACGCCGAGACAGAACTGATACCGGTGACGGCGGCGTAGAACAGCTGAACGCGGGCCTCTGAATCGTTGTCGACGACGGTGAAGTCCAGATCGTAGGGACTCGCCTGAAGACCCGTTCGAACGCCTGTATCAACCGTGTCCGATTGACTCGGATCGATGTGAACCACCACGGGCGAGTGAACGATCGTCACAGTGCCGGGGCTCACGGCGAAGACGGGGTCGTTGTCCCCGTCCTGGGCGACCAGATAGATGTAGTAGGAACCCGAGCGAACCTTCTCGATCGAGGCAAACAGCGATCCGGTCTGCAGGGCCGTCGGCGGATCGTCCCACGTGTAAGTCTGGTTGGTGCCCTCCGTTAGATCGTCCGTGCCACTGACATTCCTTGCGATCACATCGTTCTGGTCGGCGATGAGCGTCGCGAAGATCCGGATATCCTGAACGTTGCGTAGACCCGCCGATGGATACACATAGAAGGCGGCATTGAGCGAACTCGACAGATCGTCATCGCTATCGGTGAGATTGTATCGGATGGCATAGGACGTATTGACGGTGTCGCTCACACCGTCGGGATCGGCAATCGATGCGACAGGGGCGCTGTTTGCGACGACGATGTCGATGTCAGCGCCGAGCAGGAAGTAGGCACCAGCCACCAGAGAGACTGGTGGCGCTGTCCCCACGTGCACGCTGCGTTCAGCGGCGGAACTGCTTGTGATCAGCTGGAGATTTGTGGAGGAGTCACTGCCGAGAACGTTGAGCTTGACCAACAGTCCAACCTTGTCTCCCGCATCTCCCCATTCCCGTGAATCCCCCGCACTGTCGTCCGTGAGCCCCTCGAAGCGCTTCTGTGTGTCCTGCAGGAACTTTCCAACTCGTTCCCAACTTCCAGCCAGGAACCCGTCGCCGACGATCCCCCTTGCTCCCAGACCGGAACCGTCGGTGGGATCTGCGGCATGCACCCAGACAGGTCGATCGGCTCGCTCGCTGACGGGCGTGAGCGGATTCACCGGCGTATACGAGAGGGTGTATTCGTAAGCACCCACGGGAACCGACTCATCTTCGACGGTGATGTCGCGACCGAGAATCTTGAAGTAGGGATGGTGGTTCACATCGCTGACCGAGTTGATGCCATACCCCTCACCTGTTCCCCCGATGAAAGATAGATATAGGTGGTCGGCGCCGGGATGATGGGTCAGCGCAGGAGAACCGAGATACGTGTCCGTGTTGGCGATGCCGTCGTCGGTCCCTGCCCCATCACTGTCGTCATCGGCCACAACCTCCGGCAAGGTCCAGCTTGAGCCATTGTACGTGGCGTAGTAGATATCGTGTTCGTCAGCTGTCGAACCTGAGAATCCGGCACTGAAAGCGATGTGCAGATCACCACGCACGTCCTCTACGACATCATCCACGAAGGCGGCGACTCGCTCCGTGTGAGACCAGTTGAGTTCGGGTCCATACTCTCCGAGTCCGTCAGCGAACAGCGGCGTTCCACCGCTACTCCACACCGTGGAGGCAACACCCCAGGTCGCGCCTGCTCCGGTAGATCCGTCGTCGACGTATTGATTAAAATAGATGCCCTCCGTCGGCGTGTTGTCACCGAACTTGAAAACAGAGAACACACGGTCCGGCACAGGTTGTCGATCGACGACGATTGTGGGGAAGTAATAATCTGCGTTCACGTCGAGAGCGGCGTTGCCAGCAACCTCGTCGACGAAGGCACCAACCGTGGCGCCATCCACATTCTGATTCCAGCCGGTGGCGCCAACGGCAGACCACAAATCATCCGTGGAGAGCCGCTTGTGTTCGATTCGGTTATCGGCATCGGAGAAATACACGGCGTGTAGCGCGTCGCCATCTCCGAGGGCAAGGTCGACGCCGTTGTGCCGCTTTGCATCAGCCGTAATGCGAACGCCACCGGCACTGCCCGCCGTTCCGAGGGATCCAAAGGTCTCCATCGTGAACGTCGACGTACTGCGGTTGACCTTGGCCAGCATGATGTCCCCGGTACCAGAGGTCCCCCGCTCATAGGCGATGAAGATCTCATCCCGGTCGTCGATAATCATGCGTGGGAAGGCACTCTCGGCGCCCTCGGTTCCGACGACACTCACATCGTTGACCGCCAGCGGCGTCTTCCAGCTGTCGCCTCCGTCGCTGGAATAGCCGAAGTAGACGTTGCGATTCGCACTGCGATCAGCCGTTGTCACAAAGGCATACGCCACGCGCGGATTGCCGCCGCTGTCGACTTCCAGGTCGAGGGTTGAAAGGGAGCTGCCCGAGCCAGCTGTGCTCAGGACGAAATAGCTGCGTCCACCTGAGACACTCACGGGAGTGGTGAAGGTCGCCCCATTGTCCTCACTGCGGGCATAGAGCACTTCGTACACCGGTGTAGACCCGCCGGTAAAGACGGTCCCTCTCGTCGCTGTGGACGCTTCTATCCAGGCCATGTGTATGGCGTTGATGGCGCTGAAGGACTGAGTTACGCCTGCCAAGGGGATGTTGGCCTGCGTGCCGAAGGGGGCGACGTCGACCATGGCGATGTCGACCCAGGACCCATCGGTGTCGGTTGAGCTGATCTGCTCGGCGCGTTCGAGGCTGTGGAAGTTCCCGATCAGGGGATACTCGTCGGTGACAGCCTGATTCAGATCAACCCGAATCTCGACAGTACCCCCGGTGATGAAATTCTGCTTTGTCGTGCTATCCTGAGAAACGAAACCGACGGGTGTCTTGTTTTCGAACGTCGGATCCGCGGCCCAACAGGTGCCGGCCAGCAGAAGAAAAAGGAGGGTGTTGCGACGCATGGCGACCTACTTCAACAGACTCATCTTGCGCGTCTGTCGCATGGTCTCGGTCTCGAGCAGCGAGAAGTAGAGGCCTGCCGCGGCGTAATGCCCACCGTCATCTCGACCATTCCACACCAGCGTGTGAAAACCTGCGTCCATCGGTCCGGAGATCAGCGTTCGGACTCGCTGACCGAGGACATTGTAGATCTCGAGTCTCACCATCTGGTGACGGTCGAGAGCGAAGGGCAGTGTCGTGGCAGGGTTAAATGGATTCGGATAGTTGGGTTGCAGCATCGTTTGCTGCGGCAACAGCAACTGTGAGAGCGCACTCTTCCAGGAGACCTCCTCTGAACGGTATCCTGGGTCGAGCAACAGACCGCTGCCCGCTTCAAGACCATCTGCAAGTTGAGGGCTATCCTGCTGCACCTCGAACCAGAGGCGTGCCAGGTGGCCATCCCCGCTGGCGGCCCAATCCTTGCCAACTCGGGAACCCATGACGCGCAGTCGTTCCCCGTCCAACCGGGTCTGAAGCACACTGCCGTGCGGGTTGGGGGCAAAGATGTCGCCTCGTTGTGTCCGGTCAGCCAGAGGTCTCAGGCGGGTGTCGTCATACGCGAGATCGAACTCGAAGCCCGCCAACTGTCCCAGATCGAGGGCATGTACTTCAACCCCAAGCAGATCCCCTGTACGATAGGCTCCGTTCGGTGGGCCACCGACGACTCGTATGTCGAGTTGCGCCCGCTCGTTGCTGGGGCTTGCCAGCGTCTTGTACACGGGCGGCGCACCAAAACCCTCGCTGTTGCCGAAATTTGAGGTGGTCACCGTCAGGTCGGACGCACCGACGATGTCGTCGTTGTTGATATCCGCCTGATGGAAGCTCGGCAGCGCCGTATTCGTACCCCAGGCTGCGATGATGAGATTCACATCATCTTCGTTGATCTCATTGTCTTCGCTCACGTCTCCGGCGATCATCTGCGATCCGGTAGAAGGCAGGATCGAGGTTGGATCGCCACGCAGATCAGACCCGAAGAAACCGAGCACTTCCAGGGCAGCGGAAATGGAGTTGACCACGTCGATGGTCTCGCCGTTGCGGATGACGATCGTATCGGTGCGGCCACTGATGTGACTCGTGTCCTTCACCGTCAACACGTAGCGCCCGGCTGGTACGCTGACCAGCGTCAGTGCCCCCGCCGCATTGGTGGCCACCTCGACCGTATCGGTCGTGCTCAGGTCCGCATCGTTGGCGGCGATGAACTTTGCGTCGTCGATGTCGATCGTGCTGCCTGGGGCGCGTAGATGAATATCCAGAAGCGTCGAGTGGTTCCCTGACCCGAGGGGGGCAGTATGGCCTTCCAGTTCGACAGTGGCCGTGATCGAACCACGACGCTGCCTCTTCAGATCAGCGTCTGTAAGACTGAGTCCATCGTTGAAATCCAAGGGCTGGCTTTGACCCACCAGACCAAACACAGTGCCTGCGTCGCTCCTCGAGAATGCGACGGCAGGTGATCCGGTCAGCGTCGTGCGAGCGATGAGTTGCACCCGTGCCAGAGCCGTCGGCTCGGTCGTAGACCCTACGAGTTGCCCCGTGAACGACGATTTCGTGAATCGCAGTTGGTTGCCCACGACCTGATTCTCGATGGGTGTCGCTCCCGTGAAGACGTTGTCGAGATCGACGAAGGGCACCACACCTGGATTGCCTTGATCAATGACGGTGAAGTCACTGCTGTTCAGGTCGATGACGATCTGCACAAGATTCAGATTGCTCGGATGCTGAATCATGACATCGAGGGTCAGCGTATCACCGATGGCGACGGTCGCGTCTGTCGGACTCAGACCCACATTCGGCGTCGTCGCCGTACCGCCGATGGTCAGTGCTGATGACGAACCATCGAAGGTGGTCGCCGCGTTATCGCTGAAAGTGCTGTCGGGGCTGATCGCCGCATAGATCAGATATGTACCCGCGGGCCCAAACAAACGAGTGTTCCAGTCAAAGAAATTGTTGTCCGATTCTCGCACCTCCACGTGGCCCGCAAGGGTTCCGTTCGTGCTGTTCACGAGGAAGGTCTGTGCGTTGGCGACATCGTTTTCCAGGGCGCCCACGGTGGCGTGGAAGCCAGCGGCCCGTGTCGTGGCATAGAGACGCATATAGGCATCATCAGTGCTGGATCCGTCGTCGACGAGATAGTCATCCCAACGAATGCGCAGCACGTCGTTCTTCTGGAAATCCGAGTTCAGATCATTGAGATCTGAGGTCAGGAGCGTGACACTCGGGTCGTGCGTAACGGTGATCGAGCCACCGAGTATGGCATTCTCGTTTCCTCGATCATCGCTGATGATCGCGTAGATCCAGACCTGACGATCGCTCCGTGGCACGTCGTTCGGTGGCGTGCGGAAGTCCCACACATACATATCACCTGCGCCGGTGTCGTCATCCTCTTTGATACCGGAGTCGATGAGTCGCGTATCGGCGTCTGCACGCAGGGAGTCGGGATATCCTTCGTAGTTGACGGAGACGGGGCTGTCGGTGGTGAAGTAGAGATCGATCGTGGCATTGTCATCGAAGTCCTGGTCACCGGGGCCCTTTTGCCACTGCAGGGTGTAGACCGGTTGTGACCTGGAGTTCAGAGACCGATGCGTGTCTTTGGGTGGCTCGTAGAACGTCAGTGTCGGGGAGTGTTTGACGACGAGTTGACCGTCCCCCTGACCGATGGTGACAAAACCGCCATCGCTTGCCACAGCATAGAGATAGAACTGGCCCTCGGGGACGAAACTGGAGTCGGGATCGACAAAGATCGAGTCGGTTACATCCCAGGAGAACTCGACGTCCGCGCTGGTGAGCGTATCTGACTTCTCAATAAATGTTGCCCGCGTACCCCTGAGACTCTTGCCCACCACGAAGGACTGGTTCGGATAGGTCCCGGTTGCCGAGACCGACGTCAGTCCGCTGATGGCGGAATAGAAGAGCGCGACCTGGTTACTGCCTTGATTGTCGAAGTCACGGACGAAGAAGTCGAGGTCGTATGGATTCGCCTTTGCCCCTGTGCGCACGCCTGTGTCGACGGTATCGATACCAATAGGATCGACGAACTCGACGATCGGTTTGTGTCGAATCGTCAGCGCGCCGGGGCTGACAGCAAAGGCGGGCGGGTTCTTTCCGTCGTCGGCGACCAGATAGATGAAGTAATTGCCATCGGGGACCTGCTGGATCGATGCGAAGAGTAGATTCTTCAGCGCATTCGGTGGGTCATCCCACGTGTACGACCCCGTTTTGCCTTCGAGAAAGTCACCGGTACCCGACGCATTGACAGCAGGGTCATCATTCTCGTCGGCAATGAGCGTGCCGAAGATGCGGATATCCTGCACCGTGTTCAGCCCGCCACTGTCGGCGAAGTAGAGGGCCGCCGCCAGTCCTGCTGAGAAATCGTCGTCTACATCTGTGAGTTCATAGCGGATCGTGTACGACGTGTTGGCAGAGTCGAGACTGCCATCGGGCTGAGAGATGGATACCGTAGGTGCGCGATTGGCATCGATGATGTCGATCTTTGCGCCAAGCAGAAAGAAATCTCCGATGGCCAGTGACACAGGCGGAGCCGTAGCGACGCGGACCGTGCGTGCCCCATGCCCGGTACCTGCATCTGAAGCTGTTGACGCCGTGATCAGCTGAAGATTCGTCGACGAATCGGAACCAAGCACATTGAGCTTGACGAGCAGGCCGATCTTGTCGTTGTCGTCTCCCCACTCGTGATCGGAGGTGGCATCTTCGTTCACAAGGCCCTCGAAGAACTTGTCGTTGTCCCGCAGGCTCGTTCCGACTCTTTCCCAGTCACCGGCGAGAAAACCATCTCTCTGCCGGCCTTTAGCGCCGAGCCCGGAGCCATCAGAGTTATCCGCGACGTGGACGTAGACGGCATTGTCCTCGATGTCCGTCGTGGCGTCGTGAGCAAGAATGGGCGTGTACGTCAGATCGTATTGGTAAGCGCCTACAGGAACGGACTGATCCTCTGAGGTGACGCTGCGTCCGAGAACCTTGAAATAGGGATGCTGGTTGGCGTCGAAACTGTGGTCGACGCCGTAGCTCTCGGCGGTTCCCGCCACGAAGGCCATGTAGACGTTGTCGTCTCCCGGGCGCTTGGCGAGAATGGGCGACTGAAGGAAGACGTCCGTTGCGGCGATTCCATCGATGGTACCCGCATCGTCGTCTGCGACGCGTTCGGGCAAGGTCCATGTATTGCCGTTGAAGTATCCATAGTAGATGTCCTGCTCACCGGCGGCGGCAGCGGCCGTGTTCGAGTAGCCGGCGCTGAAGGCGATGTGCACTTCTCCCAGGTCGGTACGCCGGTCGTCGAGAACGGCCGAAACCCGATCTACAAGTTCCCAGTCGAGCTCGATGTTTGTCTGCAGATTTCCACTCTGAAACAGTGGTGTTGCCGCCGTGCTCCAGACCGGGGTTGCCTGCGCAAGAATCCAGCCACCACTGCCGCCCTTGGCATGATCGTAGTCGTAGGAGTTGTAGGCCACCGTCTCGAAATTGGCGTCGCCGTACTTGCAGAAGGCGTAAATCCGATCCGGCGTGGAGATGGTGTCCACGAGTGCTGTAGGAAACAGGTAGGTCGCATTCACATTGAGTGATGCGTTCGCAGCAGCCGACGGGTTGAACAGACCTACTGCGGCACCAGCGACATTCTGGTCCCAGCCAAAAGCGGATACGTCGTTCCAATCGTCAGCCAGCAGCGTCTTGTGCTGAATCTGACTTGAAGCGGGTACGACATTGTCGTCGAAGTACAGAACGTGGAGCACATCCCCCGTCCCGACGGCCAGGTCGGGGCCGGTTTGCCGTCCCGTATCGGTCGTCAGACGGACACCGCCGGTTGATCCGGCCGTTCCGAGGCTGCCGATGGACTCCATCGTGAATGGACTCGTACCGCGATCGACCCGGGCGAGCATGATGTCGTCGCGGGGAGTAGCGACGCCGCGGACGTAGCTGATATAGATATTGTCGCGCTGGTCGATCGCCATCTGTGGAAATGCCACCGACCGTCCCTCTCCCACCGTCAGGGTGTCATTTACGAGGAGGGCCTGATCGGAGGGCAGCCAGCTGGCGCCACCATTCTGTGAGTAGTTGAGGTAGACGTTGTCGGGCCGTTTGTTGAACGCCGCCGTCCGACCGTCGGGCGACGAATCAAAGGCATATACGACTCGCGGGTTGCCGCGACTATCGATCTCAAGGTCCAGGGTCGAGAACGAGGTACTCCCCCCGCCGGCTGTGATTAGATCAAATCGGAGGGATCCACTAATGCTGACGGGAGTACTGAAACTGAGGCCATTGTCATTGCTGCGAGCATAGTTGACGAAGTAGACGGGGGTGGAAACGGTTCCCTCAACGACGGAATGGATCCACGCCATGTGCACGATTCCGCCATCACCGACGGCCATATCGGCCCGCAGGCCATCGATGTCCTCGGTGCTGACCGCTGTGGCTCGCTCGAGATTGTGGAAGTGTCCAATGACGGGATAGGTCGGCGTTGCGGCCTGATTGAGATCGACGCGAACGGTGACCTCAGTGCCCTCGACAAAATCTGTGTTCGATGTGGAATCGGTGGCCGAGAATCCCGTAGGCGTCCGATTCTCGAAGATGGGCTGCGCAGCTTCGGCCAGGCCGAGACCCGTCAGAGAGACGCACACACTGAGCCAGGCCGCACCGCGTCTGACGCGGCGGCGTAGCCGTCGTTCGGTTCCTGTCATCACGGCCGACACGAGTCGTGTCGGCTGGCTGCAATCGCTCTGAGGGTTCACTGTCGCCCTCCACTCCATCGGAAGGTGAACCTCCCTTTCGGGAGGTCGCCGTCTGTTCGAGGACGAAAGGCCTTCGATCCAGCGGCGGTGCCCCGCATCCCGCGGGGCGGCTCTGAGTGCGACGGGCGCTAACGCCCGTTCGGGAGAGGTCCCGCCTGGAACCCGGTTTCCCGCACCGCCTTCAGCAAGGCCAATGCCAGACCCGATTCTCTCTGAGAATACTCGCGTTCTGGACGCTCTGGCCCCGTGGAGGGGAAAGGATTTCCCCCTGAGTGAGAGATTTTCCTTCCCTGCGGGTGGATGGAGGTTCCTGCCAACGAGTGCTCCCACGACATGGTTGGGTGGCACGTCCTTTGCCCCGCCTCGGGTGGGAAGCCCCCAAGACAGGGATGCTTCTCTTCGCGGGAACCAGAGCGGACCCTCCAGGAAGGAAGGTCCAGGACCGGGGAGCATTCCCCGGCTCGAACCGGAGTCAATGGACTATGACACGATGCTCTATGCGGCCAGCAGGTCTGGCTCTGATCTTTCTCGGCCTCCTCACTGAGCCCTTAATGGCGGCGCAGCTACAACTGCGACACGCCTCGGCAGGTGTCAGTCAAACCACGATTCTCGTTGGCGACATGATCGACGTGGAGGTGTGGGTCGACTCTGAGGGGGATGAGATCTCCGGCGCTGCCATCTTCCTCACCTTCGACGAAGATGTCTTCGAGATCGTCGATGAGGACAAGGAGCCGGCCGTCGCGGGGTTTCAGCCCTTTGCCCAAGGCGGGTTCCTGGCCAATGGCGAAGTCTTCCGAAATGTGCGACTCGAGGCCGATGATCCCGCCGCCTCTCCCCTGGGAGAGCAGATGGACTACAGTGTCGTTCGTGCATCGGACTCGGGTACGGGGCGTGTCGCCTCGTTTTCCCTTCGGGCAAAAGCACCTTCCGCGACAACCAACATCCAGATCGACGAGACCGGACTCCGAGAGACACGGGTATTCCTACCCGATGGCTCGAGTGATGCCTTTCGCTTTATCACCCCCTTGAGCGTCGTGATTCGCGGCATCGGAATCGAAGGCCTGCCCCAGGAATTGGTGTTGGCGCGTGGCCAGATCGATACGACGACGTTCCGGCTCGCCGATGCCCTCTTTGATCCTCTGTACGGCCCTTCCGAGATCAGCTGGGAGGTCTCCGACAGCCGCAGTCTCGGCCTAGAGATCGATCCACTGACCTCGCTTCTTACCGTGCGTGCCCCCGACGACACCTCCCCATGGGAGCGGGTCACCATTACGGCAGTCAATCCCGATGGCCAGACGTCCTCTTTTGAGGTCGACATCTTCGTGAATGCCGCACCCGATCTGACACCACCCGAGCCGTTAATCACGGTCGAGGACGTCGCACATGAGCTGGATCTGACGGCATATCTGATAGATCCGGACACCCCGGCATCTCGGCTCTCGTGGGAAATCGACGCGCCGTCCACGGTCGATGTGGAGATCACAGGACCTCCCTGGCGGGCAACGATGACGCCCCTTCAGGATTGGCACGGCACGGCCCTGATCGGCCTGACCGTCTTTGACCAATATCAGTTCAGTGATGACGCCGAAGTGGAGTTGTCCGTCACGTCCATCAACGACCCCCCTACGGCGCTTTTGTCACCCAACCTTCAACTGACCCGGGGCAAGCAGGACTCGACCCTTCAGATCGCCAGCATCTTCAGCGATGCTGAACAGGATGCGGAGTTTCTGTCTCTGACCTGGCAGGGCGCCGAGCGAATCCAACTCGAGCAGCGTGGGGATCTGCTGATCGTGACAGCCCCGAATTCGCCCTGGTTGGGCAGTGAACAGATTCAGCTTCAGGTGCGGGACGCCGATGGTGAAGCGGCGACCAGTCTCCTCACGGTGACGGTCGTCGCTTCCCTGGCGCCCGAGTTCCTGAATCCACCGGGCCGCCTCGGTTTGGCCGCCGGCCAGCAGACTGTGATAGACCTTGCCGATTTCTCATCCGATCCGGACGATCCTCTCGAAACGCTGAGCTGGAGCGTGCAGACGGAGACGGGCAGCGAGTTGCTCGTGCAGATGAGCCTTTCCGGCGCTGCACTGATCACCGCACCCGATGACTTCGAGGGGACCCAGACCGTCCGCTTCCTGGTGACCGACCCCAGTGGGGAGCAGTCGAGTTTCGATCTGCTCGTGTTCGGTGCACCTGCCGGGGGCGATCCCCTGTTGGTCCCTTTCCCAGCGATTGAGATTCCTGCGGGCGGTGTGGATGCTTCCGTCGACCTCGATCAGTTTGTACTGGATCTCGATCACACCCCGGAGCAGATGAGCTGGCGTGCCACGGGTGCGCCCGGGATCGACGTACGCGTCGATGCGACCTCTCATGTCTTGTCCATCAGTGCATCTGAAACCATCTCCGGTGAGTTCCAGATTGGTCTCGAGGTCACCGATCCGTCGGGTCTGTCGATGACGGGAGTTCTGGAGCTGACCGTGTTGGGCGCACCGGGGACCGACGAACCGGACACACCCGATCCACCCGTGGATCCCGTAGATCCCACGATTCAGCTCGCGTCTTTGCCCACGCTGACCGTCACCTCAGGTGCCTTTGATCAGAGTCTCGAACTGGCAGACTACCTTCAAGGGGCGGCTGTGGATGACCTGACCTGGGAGTTCACAGGCGGCCAGCACACGCAGGCCTATGTCGATGCGGCCACCGGTCGTGTGGTTGTGCTGGCCGATGCGGACGCGACAGGCGCTGAGATTCTCTCGATCCGCGGACTGGACGCCTTCGGCAACGTGCTGGTCGAGGGATTGATCGGCGTGCAGATCATGGTCGCGCTGCCCAGCCTGGAGCTGGTGGAACTGACCGAAACCATCGCCCTCGTCGGCGACAGTCTTGTGTCGTTGTCTTCTTCCGAGCTTCTCTCGTCGACGACCTTCGACCCTTCTTCCCTGCAGTGGACAGCCAGTGCTGCCATCGGGGTGGAACTGACCGTCGAAGCCGGTGAGCTGTTCGTCGGAGGCGATCTGCTCGACGTGACGGGAACGCATCTGATCACCTTACAGGCGAGCGCCCTTGATGGAAGCGTCGCCGAGACGCGCCTTCTGGTGCAGGTCTTGCCCGATGACGGCAGTGCAGGTGTTGAGAAGGAGGGATTTCACCTGGCCATCGTGCCGAACCCCATCCAGCCTGACTATCTGCATCTCTATTTGATCGACAGTCTTGCCGCGTTCACTGCTCCACGAATGCGCACCAAGATCGACGACTGGGCGGATATCGCCATCGACGACCTTGGCAACGGAATCTGGCTCGGGTCTCAGGTCCTGTCCCCCGGCGTCGAGGGCACCATCGAATACCTCGCCCTCGCCGTGGAGGATCGTACTCTATACAAGGACAGTCGCAGCATCCACGTGGGCACGGCTCAGGAAAACTCGGGACGGGTCGTGGCCGGTGGTGGCGCGCAGCTCCATCTGGTGGCCGGCAGCTTCGATACGGAAACCGTCGTCGTGATCATGCCTGAGGCCGTGACGGCAACGACAGAATTGACACCCGTCAGTGCGGCGTTTGAACTGCACGCCACTGGCCCACTGCGCAAGAGCGCCGTACTGGAACTGACATCATCAGGACTTCGTGGCGATCTCTATCGGTGGGATACGGGTGCCGATACGTGGCGATTCATGGGTGGGCAGCGCCATTCGGACTCCGTCACCGAGCGGATCGAGCAACTCGGACGTTTCGCCCTGTTTGCCGACCGCGTCTCTCCTTCCATCGAGACGGAGCAGGACGTACGGCGCCTGCGGCTGACCGATGGTGGAAGCGGCATCGATCAGATTGCCCTGTCGAGTGGCGGTGCCCCCATTGCAGCCCCCATCGACTATGATGGTCAGTGGTTGACCCTATCGCAGGATCTGGCGGGATCGGTGACGCTTCGTGTGACCGATCAAGCCGGCAATGTCGCCGAGCGGACCGTCGAGTTGGGCGGGCAGCTTCCGGGTGACTTCGTCCTGGATCAGAACTATCCCAACCCCTTCAATCCGGAAACATCGATTCCCTTGTCGCTCTCGCGCGCAGGACATGTGCGCGTGGAGATCATCGATGCCCTGGGTCAGCAGATTCAGGTGTTGATGGAAGGCGAGTTGTCCGCGGGCCGGCACGTGTTACAGTGGCATGGCCGCGACGCGGTGGGACACCGTGTGGCGTCGGGAATCTATCTGTATCGTGCGATCACGGATGAGGGCATCAAGACACGACGCATGACCCTTCTGCGCTGAGGTTTGCACCCGTCGCCTACCCTAACGACGAAGGGCCGCCACCCAATCGGGTAGCGGCCCTTTTCTGTTCACTCGCTGTGCTGGATCAGTCGCTGGTCTGCTGATAGGCATCGATGAGGGCTCGAATTCGCGGATCGGCGTCGACACCGCGACCGGGATGAATGATCAAGCGGAACTGACTCACGGCGATGTCACCCGCCTTGATCGTCCAACTACCGTCGACGCTCTCATCCTTCTTGAAATCGTGGAGACCGAAGGGATTGGCCGTAAACAGACCATAACCGCGCACGTGCCAGTGCGTGGGATGCCACGGATTGTCCTTGTGGTCCACCACCGTATGCCCCCACTCGGTGCCATCTGGAAGGGGACCCGAATAATCGACCCACGCCGCCGGCACACCCCAGGTCGTCTCCTCGCCTTCCCCATTCTCGAACACAGCACCCTCGGAGTTTTCGATCCTCCCCTTGTCCTTGGCATCCATCGAGGTCGGCACTCGGATCGCGAACATGCCGCCCTCCTTGGTATCGCCAAAGGTCACGTCGCCGTGAACGGCATGGAGCTCACTGCGCTGGTCAAGAATGCGGAGATCGCCATCGGCGATCACGTGAAAGCTGCGTCGCTCCTCGAGAATCGGCTGACCAGACGGACCATACCAGTCGACGATGCCATCGATCTGTGCCGTTTCGCCCGCCATCCCGACCACCGGCTCACCACGCTGCAGCATAGAGCCGTGACCGAGGCCTTTCACATTCTCGTCCCACAGATTGAAGCCATTCACCTCACCATGCGCCGTATAGATGCTGCGGTGGTGATAGTGGTCCTGGTTCTCTCCGTCGATTTCGGCGAAGGGATAGTGCCGCGTCAGGCCCGTGCCTGACGGTGTCTGCACCGGATAAAAGCAAGGGCGGCAGACGTAGTGGCCATAGCGATACTCCGTGAACAACTTGCCATCGACGGTGATCACCGCCTTGTGCTGGTCACAATGCAGCTGGATATCAATCAAGGTGTTCCTCCTCTTCCGCATTCCCCACTCACGGATCTGAGATTGGTCATGTGTGTCTTCCTCAACTCGCCGCCGCAGCCGGGCTGCTCGCCTTGGTACCGCAGCATCGCTTGTATTTTCGCCCGCTTCCGCAGGGACACATATCGTTGCGTCCAGGGAGCTTGGCAGGTGCTCGGGCTTCGTCTCGTCGACGGGTCCATTCCATCACGCTCGCCGCCGGACGTTGCTGACGCAGTTCGTTCGCCATGAACTGCATGTAGGGTGCGATGTGGGCGAAATACATCTTATACCCCTTGCACAGATAGTTGAGCCCACCCTCGCCATCGGGCGTGCGCTCGAAGCGCTGCTTCGGGCAACCACCGTTGCATGCAAACTTGAACTCACACTCGCGGCAATATGTTGGAAGTGTATCTGCCTTGTCGTCACCGAACTTCGTCTGTGCGTCACCGGCGACCATGTCACGAATCGACTGATCCGCCACATTGCCAAGATTGTATTCAGGGTAGACGAAATGATCGCATGAATACAGATCGCCATTGTGCTCGATGATCAATGCCTTGCCGCATTTCTCCGCGAAGATGCACAGACTGGCATCCTGACCGAGAAAACTGCCCAGGCTGACATCGAAGATCTGCACGAAGGTTTCGCCCACATCGTGCCGCACCCACTCGTCGAAGACACCGCACAGAAAGCGCCCATACTGCGTAGGCCCCACCGACCAGCGCGCCACCTTGGCGCCCCCCTCGTGCGTGGGATCGACCAGTTCAAGGCCATCGGGCCCTGGGTCGTCGGCGACCCGCTCCACGATGGGAATGAACTGCATGAAACCGGAGCCGATCTCCTTGAGGAATCGGTAGATCTCGACCGGATGTTCGGCATTGTGATTCTGCAGAACCGTGAGGGTGTTGAACTCGACCTCATGCTTCTTCAGCATGTCGAGGCCTGCCATCACCCGATCGAAGGTCGGCTTCTGCCCCTTGTCGACACGATAGCGGTCATGAAACTCGCGCGGTCCATCAATCGACAGGCCAACGAGGAAGTCATTCTCGGCGAGGAATGCACCCCACTCGTCGTCGAGCAGGATACCATTCGTCTGGAACGCATTGGTAATCGTCTTGCCCCCCGCATACTTCTGCTGCAGTTCGACGGCACGCCGAAAGAAATCGACACCGAGAAGGGTCGGTTCCCCCCCCTGCCACGCGAAGTTGGCAGCAGGCACGTCCTGGGCCTCGATATACTGCTTCACGTACAACTCGAGGACCTCGTCGCTCATGCGCCAGGTGCGCGCGGCGTCGGGATAGAGTTTCTCTTTCTCGAGGTAGAAGCAGTACTTGCAGTCGATATTGCAGACGGACCCCGATGGTTTAGCCATCACGTGGCAGGCAGAAGGCGTCATGGTCGGGGCCTAGCTCATGGATGCACGTGGGAGTGGGGAATCGAGACGAATCGAGTGGGCCCGTGAGGGTGAAACAGACCTTTCATGGACCCGATCATCGGTGACGATTATGATACGCGCTCGTCATCGGGGGATCAACGCTGGAGAGAGGAACGTGCGTACGATATTCGTTGGAGATCTTCACGGATGCGCTGCCGAGTTTGAGGCGCTTCTGGAAGCAGTCTCGTTCGATCGTAGCACCTGCCGTTTGCTGCTGACGGGAGACGCCTTCAGTCGAGGCCCAGAGCCGCACCGGGTGTGGGAACTGATTCTTGACACAGGTGCCGAGATGGTGCTGGGCAATCACGATGCCCGTCTGTTGCAGCAGTTCGAGGCCAACGATGAAGGTGAGAGTCCGACGTTCAAGAAACCAGATCAGCGGATCTGTTTCGATGCCCTGTTGCCGAGTGTCGATGCGCTGTTGCCGTGGTTGAAAGCGATCCCGCTGAAGATCGATGAGCCCTCCTTTCTGCTGGTCCATGCAGGAGTTCATCCCGTCGATAGTGTGGAGGGCACGTCTCGCGACGAGTTTCTCACGATCCGCGCGTGGCCTCCGACGGGCGGAATCGAGGGGCCGCGTTGGCATGACGTCATCGATCCGCTCGCCGACCATCCCATCATCTTCGGTCACGATGCGCCTGGCGGACTGGTGGTGAAACGCCCATCGCAGGAGCAGCCCCCTTGGGCAGTGGGCCTGGATTCAGGCTGTATCTACGGAGGCGCCCTCTCAGCCTATCTGCTGGACGAAGCACGCGTTGTGCAGGTGCCCAGCCAGCAGGGCGGCGCCCGTCGATGGTTCTGAAGCAAGTCGCTTCAGGAGGAGCCTGGACTACGCCGGAAAGTGTTGCACGACGGGTTCGAAGACGACGTCGTCATCGAGTGGATACATGGGTCGTTGGCAGATCGTGTGTCCGAGGCTTTTGAGATTCGCGCTCGTCGAACCGGGCGCATCGACATTGAAGTTTTCCGCCGCCCACTCGACGAAAAAACGCTTCTGGCAGTGCGGGGATTTGACGACGACGAGATCGAACTGTCGTGGGTCGCGACCATGGGCCAGGAACAGCGAACGATCAAACAGGTAGACCGGTCGCGTGGTGACCACGATCGTGAACGAGCCCGCCTGCAGCACGGCCGTGTCGCCCGCATCCTGCACATTCCCCCAGGATTCAAAGAAGTAAGGACCCGTCGCCAACATGGCGACCTTCGCCTCGAGTTCTATCGGTGAGAAACGGGGATCGAGGGCCCCGCCCAGCGAGAAGGTGGCACAGCGCCCCAAGCCCACCTCGATGGCGCATTGCACGGCGGGTGGATCGACGAGGGGCAACAGAACCTTCCCTTCGTATTGAGCCTCCATCAGGGCGGCAAGCAGTGAATTACTGTCGCCGGAGGCCCCTGAACTGGTCGCATCGGCAGCATCGGCGAAGATCGCCGTGCCCCTCAGCTCCTTCGCTGCCGAGATCGCCTCGTCGATGGCGATCAGAGGCGCCTGCATCCGGGCTCGTTTCCCCCAGAAATCCTCGGCCATCTCCAAAGCTACCTCTTCAGCTGCCTCGGCGTCATCGTTGGTCACCACAATGGCCTGAGAACACAACTCGGGCACATCAGTGAAGGGATTGCCGATGATCATTCCTGCCGACAGCGCACTTCCACTTTGCTCAAGCTGCTGCGCACGACGGATCGACTCCCCATAGACTCCGGTCTCGGTCTTGAGCTCGTCACCTCGTACGAGAACCGGAACGACGACGCGAGCGATCGTCGGCTTGAGGTCTTCGTCGAGCATTCGCAGCAGCAGACGAGCTGCCCGCTCTCCCGTTGAGGCAAGGTCCACGTGCGGATAGGTGTGATAGATCGTGAGCGCATCGCAGTTGTCTAGCATGCGCTGGGTGAGGATTCCGTGCAGATCGAGGGAGATCATGATGGGGATCTGCGGCCCGAGGATCCTGCGCGCCACCTGCAGCAGGAACCCCTCTGGATCGAGCTCCTCCGTGCACCCCATCGCACCGTGCATCGAGAAGTAGAACGCATCGGCGCCGGCTTTGGCGGCGATCAGACTCTGCTCAAACTCCGTCGCCAGGCGATCGAAGCCGGCTTGGGCCAGGGAACCCGACGAGTTGGCTCGCGCCCCCCAGAGCGGTAAGAGTTCGACGTCGTCTCGCTCCGAGAAGACCTCGATGGCTCCCCCGATCTCCGATTCGATGCCCCGATGGGCAGAGAACAGCTCCTCTCCCCGGTTGATGGAGAAATCTTCGTATTGCGTCTCCACCGGATTGAAAGTGGAGATCTCCTGTTTGCACTCCGCCACGAGGATCTTGTACATGGATCAAGCTCCGAAATGATTTGGATAGGGCTCGACGAATGGCGCCACATCCGGAGTTTTGAGCAGCGCGGCAGTCGGCGCTGCTCAAAAGCTCCGAAGTGATTGGTTAGGGCTCGACAGAGTCGAGCCCTAACCAATCACCCGCATGGGCATCAGTTTGCGGGCCGGATCAAGCTCGAAGTCGACGTCCACCACGGCAGAGCCATGGGCGAAACGCATCCGCCCCGTCCCCACCTCGGCCTGCGTACCCCCGGGCGCCTCATACAGCGGCCACTGGTCGTAGTCGACCACCTGACCATCGATGAGATGCTCGCCGTCATAGTCGATCTCCATGTGGGTGCCCGCCAGGGTCTGCATCCGTACGCGATTCGCATCGGGCCAGTCCTGTAGATCGACCTTTAGTGCCTGGCGCTGCTGCCGGAACGCCTCGAATGACTCCACGTCCGTCGCCTCAACCGCCTCGAGAGCAAGACCCGCATTGGGATCGTCGATGCGCAGCAACCAGCCATCAATCAGATCGCCACTGGTCACCATCGTGCCATCGTTGCGTGCTTCACGGATCCGCTCCCAATGGTAGTTGCCGATGGGGCGCAGGCCGACGTAGAAATCCGTCTGATCTCCGAAAAGCCAACCATCCTGTTCGGTCCACTGCGTGCCGGGTGGCAGATACAGATTCACGAACGGAGCCTCGTCGTCCTCTGGAATGCGATACAGGACGAGGATCGCACCGTCGTGTTGGAGCATACGCTCGAACGGAGACGCACCAAACAGCCGATCCACGGACTGCAGATACGGCTTGTCACAGCCGATGGCGCGACGGGCGTTCTGTGGATAGGGCCCAAGAAAGGCGCTGAAGCGCTCCGGTCCCTGAAAGGGGTGGTTGCAGCAGATCTTGCCTTCGTGTTTCGGTGCTGACCAGGTCAGATCCCAGGAGACCAGATCGATGGGGCCCGCCGCGGTGCCTGGCAGATTGATCTGCGCGGATCCGAGTGCGAAAGAACGGCTCATGTAGGTCGTCTTGTACACGGGATCGGCGGCGGCGGGACTGTGCCGGATGATATTGCGCGGCGCCTTCGTCTTGCGCACCCGCTGGGGGGTGGACCGGTCCCATGCCATCTCGGCGAACATGGGTGGCGGCCGGTAGCCGGAGACGGCCGCTGGGATCGCGTAGTGATGAACGTGGTGATCGGCATCGAAGGGCTCGCCACCGAGATACAGATACTGCAGCGTCTGGATCGGTCCGACTCGAGTCCACGTGTTCTCGCGATACCCCTCCCGCGAATGGCTGCCAGCCCACGATCCGTTGAAATACTCCAGAGCCATATCGGCCATCTTCAGGGTCAGCACACGCTCGACCTGCTTGCGCAGGTGCTCATCACGCGTGTGTTCGAACAGCCCGATCAGAGGCGCCATGTGCTCTACGTGATAACCGGGAGAATCGTATTCGTGGTGGCCAAGGCGAGCCGTGCGTTCGATCGTTCCGAGGATCCACCGAGTCGCCTCACGTCGCATCGCTTCTGGAGAACAGCCATTCCACATGTTCGACGCGTCGGACCAACGCTCGGCGGCCAGTAGATTCCCCGTGTAGTACATCAGCCAGTGGTTCTCGGTGTTGCCCCGAGCCTGCACCCCCTCGAGAAAGAACGAGCGGATCGACTCGATCGCAGCAGAATCCATCACCGCTTCCCAGCGACAGAGCAGGAGCATGGCCGGCAGAATATGGAAGGGCCCACCGAGTTTGGCGTCGTCACCGCCGGCAACGATTTCGTACAGGGTTCGATCGACGGCCTCAATCACCTGATCTGCCAAATCAGCCGCCTCGGCCTGCGTGTGCAGTTGGGCGTGAACCGACCACATGGAGTTCCGCCCGCTCTGCCTGACAGCTGCCAGAATCTGCTCGGCCCGTGCATCCACGTGCCGGTCATAGTCCATCTGCGTCACGTCAGTCTTTCCTGAGCCGATACGCTTGAGCCAGATACTTGAGCCGGATAGATGGCGTGGACACTCACGAAGCTGCCCGTCTGCTGCCAACTGACACCTTCGTCGCTCGAACACCACAGACCACCGGGGTCTGCTCCGGCCAGCCAGACATCCTCGCGTGCGGCCAGACAGCGGATCAGTGCTCGTGGACCTGCCCGACGCCAACCCTCTTCGGACTGTACGTGAATCCCGTCGTAGCCACCCAGAATCAGTCGACCCGAAGATTCAGCGATGGAGAAGACGCTGCGGGTCGGGGCTTCGATAGCGGTCCATTGATGGCCGTCCTCACTGCGCCAAAGTCCCTGGGTATCCGTACCTGCCAGCCAGTGATCTTCACGGTGCAACAGGGATCGCACGGCGCTGGCACTCAGGTCGCTCAGACGCCAATGGAGACCGCCGTCATCACTGACCAGGACGCCCGCCTCGGTACCGGCGAGCCAGGGACCCATCTCGTCGATCAGCAGGCAGTTGGTGAAGCGCTCATCGGGCACGTGATCTTCGGTCTGACTGCACCAGCGTGGCATGCCGATGTCATCGGTCGTCGCCCGTGCCACGCCGTAGGTGCCCGCCGCGATCACATCTGCTGTAGGCGACTGATATACGGCCGTGACCTCGGTCAAAGTCTCGTCATGGAGCTGACGCCACCGGACATCTGGATCGCCGCTGGCGAGCCACAGTCCGTGGCCCGCGGCAACGTAGATGTTGGCCGCTCGATCGGGCCGCGCCCAGTCGATGGCCAGATCGTTGGTGACATACGTGTAGGGACCCAGACGCCGCCACCCATCGGTTGGCGTACCCATCCACACACCGAGAGCACCGATCACCCAGTCGTCCGGCCGCATGGGCGCCGTATTGGTGCGATTCATGGATGCGTCCGTTAATCGCCCTCGGCACGTTCGACGAGCTGCCGAAACAGACCGGCTCCATCGGCACCCATCCGCTCCGGATGGAACTGGACGCCCACGATCCTTCCATCCTCAGATTCAAGAGCTTCGACGATCTGGTCATCGCTTCGAGCGGTGATCCGGAGACGGGCAGCGACGTCGACGACGGATTGGATATGGTAGCTATTGACACGACGACGTCCCTCCCCCACTGCTGCGGCCAACTGCGAATCGGGGGTCACCTCGATGTCGTGAAACACGTCTTCACCATCATTTCGCAGCGGCGAATGGGGATTCGCTGAAAAGTGGGCTTGGAGATCCGCGTTGATCGTACCACCGAATCGCGCATTGATAAACTGCATCCCGTAGCAGATCCCGAGAATCGGCAGGTGCCTCTCCCGCGCCCGTTCAAAGCTGGCCACATCGGCTTCGTGACGTCGCGAGGGTGTCGGGCTGATGTCATCCGGCAGAGAGCCGACGAGTCCCTCACTGATCGCGGGGCCACCGACGATGACGAGCCCCTGCAGAAGGTCGAGCACGGGCCTTAGCGTATCGAGATCGATTGTCATCGCCAGAGGTACGGGGCAACCTCCGGCGGCTTCGACGGCGTCGGTGTAAAAGCAGTCAAGGAACTGTCGAGGTCGATCACCTGCAGCGAGGCTTGTGGTGATGCCTATGAGAGGTCGCCCCATCGCTCAGACGTGAGAGTGCAGCCGGGCGAAGGTGACCACATCGTCCAGTTCGGAGAAAGCCATGAACGTGTCCAGATCGGTTCGAGCTGGATCGAGTTTCCGCACGGCCCCTCGCAGGAAGTCTCGCACATTGTCGGGTGAGAGACTCTGTAGGGTTTCGTTGAGATCATCGACCTTGCCCGCTACCGCCTCCAACTGCGGCTGCAGCCAGCCGAGCACCGCGTCGTCCGTTGCGTGCTCGGATAGGCCTTTCTCGAACTGTTCCTGCGTGATCCCAAGATGTTCGAGGATGCGACGGTCAAAGCCGGAGTCTTCACCGAAGTAGTAGACACTCAGCCGCTGGGCAAGATGAGCCCGTCCTTTGTCGATCATTCGACCAAAGGAGAGGATACCCGCCACACTGGCGTCATAGGGGCTTCTCGGTGGACGTCTCTCCAGATCGACGATTTCGAAGTGGTCCTGATCATCGATATCCATCAACTCGAAGTAGGTGGTGATGTCGTTGCGTCCTTTGCCGCAGACTTCATCCCGCCGTTTGGCGAACCTCTCTTCGTAGCCCGGCGTGGCGATGCCGTGCAGGCTCATTCGCGCGTTAAAGGCAGACACCGTCCCCGTCGACAGCGGTTTGATCCGTTCGAGCAGCCACTCACCCAACTCTACGTCATTCGGGTTCAACCAGGCGCCCTCAGCGAAGGTCGCAGCGTCGATCCCCAGCAGTTCGAGGATTTGCCGATCGAGATAGGAATCGTCGCCGTAAAGGTAGTATCCGCCAAGTTTGTCGATCCGAGAGGCCCGAGCCTTGTCCGCCATCCGCGCTGCGGCCACGATACCGAGTACGGTCTTGATATAGGCCGTCCGCGGCGGTGCGGCGGTCAGATCCGTGTCACGAAAGGCTCCCCAGTCGTCCAGCTCGATCGATTTGAGCACGGTTTTGATGTCGGTGCGTTCCGGGGCGTACGCTTCGATGCGTTCCTTCAACAGACGTCGATGCAGATCGTCCTCAGGCTCGCGGTCCAATTGCTGAGTATTGAATTCGTCGATCTCGGCCGTCGAACGCCCGCTGGACGCCACAACCTGCTCGGCGAGTTCGTCATCGGGTGTGGCGATGGCCAGGTCGAGGAAGGCCTCCTCCGTCGTGTTGAGGAAGGCGAGCAGATCGGCATCGTTTCCGGATATCTGTCCGTATTTGAACTCGCCAATGAGTTCGGCATAGTGACCACGCGCCTTGTCGGTCATGCGGGCGAGTCCGACGACCCCGCCCATTCCTGTATTCGAGGGGCGGCGCGGTGGTTGACGATTCAGATCCATGTTGTGTGACTCATTTTGGTTGGATGGCGGGTGATGGTTGAAGGCGAATGTAACCGCCCCCGACAAGGCTCTCAAGGTTGTCGGCCGGCAGTGGTTCCTCCTCGAGCACGTACTTGCCGTTCGGACAGGTCACTCCTACACTTGCCACGACATGGAAGGTCGTCGGCGTCGACGGCCAGAGACCTCGATCCGCCTGAGGAATATGGGTTTCCGCGACAGTTATCCTCCCGGCACATTCTGCTGGATTCAGCACATGACGCATGATCGTCAGGCCACCCGTGACTATTACGGTGCCCTGTTCGATTGGGCCTTCGACGAGACGGGCCGTGCGGCGCGTCAGGAGCGGGCCATTGCCGGCATTGGCGCATCGGACGATGCCTCCACGACGGCGCCCCCCACTGGCTGAGCTTTGTCTCTGTAGAAGACGCGGATACAATGGTGCAGAAGGCGGAAGGTCTCGGCGCCCAGATCCTGGCCAGTCCCGTCGATGTGGGCACGTCCGGAAGGATGGCCATGGTGCCCAGCTGGTCAATCAGCATGGTTCGCTGTGCTGGAATGAGCTGCTGACGCATGATGCCGACGCGGCTGGCTCGTTCTACACAACCCTCTTTGACTGGACCATCGAGCCCTACGGCGACATCTATACGGTCTTCATGAACGGAGACCGGCCTGGCGGCGGTTTGCTGACTCTTGATGAAGCGGATGGCGGACCGTCGAACTGGCTCGTCTACTTCATGGTGGACGACTGCGACGCTGTCCACGACAGATCCAATTCACTCGGCGGGCGTGTGCAGATGCCACCCGACGATTGGCCGGAGGTCGGTCGCGGTGCCGTGCTCATCGACCCGCAGGGCGCAGCCTTTGGTGCGATGCACCTGCTGGACCCACCCGACTGAAATCACATTCCCTTCTCGGTCACTCGAGCCCGCATCAGCAATGGTGACGGGCTCTGTTTTGTGACCCGTCCCGATACCTGAACTGCCACATGCCTGAACTTCCAGAAGTCGAAACCGTTCGTCGCGCCATGGAAGCCCACGTGGTGGGGCGGCGAATCGAAGACGTGTGGTGCAGCAATCTGCGACTGCGCGAACCGCTGTCGAAACGCCGATTGAGAACGCTGAAAGGTCGGCAGATCCTGTCGTGCGAACGCAGGGCGAAGTACTTGCTGCTACACCTGGAGGGTGCCCGGACCTTGCTGGTTCATCTCGGGATGTCGGGGAATCTGTTGGTCACGGACGAACGACAGAAGCACGATCACGTCATCTTCCATCTCGACGACGGGGCGCCACTCGTCTACCACGATCCGCGTCGATTCGGCATCGTTCTTGCCCTGACGGCGACCCAGTTGAAGAACTGTGTTTGGTTGCAGGGGCTGGGCGTCGAACCTCTGTCGGCAGATTTCGACGTGGATCTGCTCGCTGCCGCCTGCAAGGGCCGGCAGCGGCCGATCAAGACCCTTCTCCTGGACGGGCACGTCGTGGTCGGCGTGGGAAACATCTATGCCAGCGAGGCACTCTTCGCAGCTGCGATTCGTCCAACCACCGCTGCGCGTCGCATCTCGCGACCCCGTCTCGAGCGGCTGGTGGACGCGATTCGAACGACACTACAGCAGGCCATCGACCACGGTGGAACGACGATCCGCGATTACGCCGGTTCAGGAACAGGTGGATACTTCCAGCGACAACTCGCCGTCTATGGACGGGAAGCCGAGCCCTGCCGAACATGTGGGGCGAAGATCAAGTCGATCGTTCAATCCGGTCGCAGCACATTCTACTGCCCTCAGTGCCAGCGATAGAAACGCCGCAGGGCATACAAAAAGAGCCGCCCCTTTGGAGGACGGCTCTTCGTTCAGATTACGACGACCCAGATTCGGTGGCTGACTACTTGCCGTTGGCTTTGGGATGGGTGGTCGTCTCGACGATGTCGTCGATCAGGCCATATTCCTTGGCCTCCTTCGGCGACATGTAGAAATCGCGATCCGTGTCCTTCGCCAACTTCTCAATATCCTGCCCTGTATGAGACGCCAACAGACGATTGATCTCTTCGCGAGTTTTCAGCATCTCTCGAGCATGGATGTCGAGATCGGTGGCACGTCCGGTGATCGTTCCCATGATCAGGGGCTGATGAATCATGATTCGAGCATGAGGCCACGTAAACCGTCGACCCTTTGCCCCACCTGCCAACAGGACCGCTCCCATACTCGCCGCCAGACCCGTACAGACCGTCGACACAGGACAAGCGATGGCCTGCATCGCGTCATAGATCGCCAGACCATCCGAAACCGAACCGCCAGGACTGTTGATGTACAGCTGGATCTCTGTTTCGGAGTCTTCGGCGTCGAGAGACAACAGGCGTGTCACGATGGCACGCGCCGAATCGTCGTTCACGGGCGACCACAGGAAGATCTTCCTGGATTTGAGGAGGGAGTGCTCGATGTTGCGCTCCGTCACCTCCTTAAGAAGACCCTCTTCTTTTTCCTTCTCTGCCATCTCTTCGTGTTCCTCTCGTAGCTCTTTTGCTTGGGTTTGAGAATATAACGGGGCCCCCAGAGAGGGTCAATCAACCCCAGAGGGCGAAGCGGTCCCAGAGTGGCGACAGGATTTTTGTGCCCGTTCCGCGGGCCCTCGCCTGGGGTACGGCCCTTCTTGTTGCGGCCAAGTGCCTGCTGTTGATGGGTGTAGAGCTCGGCAAGGATGAAGCCGCCTATTGGTATTGGGCCCGCTACCACCTCGATGCCAGTTATGCCTTCGTGATGTTGGCCGTGATTCGTCTTGCCGATGTCCTGTGGGCGGGCAACGACATGGCTCTGCGACTGCCCTTCATCGTTGCAGGTGCCGGGTCGGCGTGGCTGATGAACGCGGCCTGCGAAAAAACCGACTTGACCACAACGGATCGACTCGCGGCAGTGCTCGCCTTCGTCACCTGCCATTGGGCGTGGCACACGGGGTCCTTCCTTCATCCCGATGGCGTTCTTGTGCCGCTGTGGCTTGCAACCCTCGCCGCTGCCGACCGGGCGTGGCGGAGCCAGCAGGATCACCACTGGCTGCTGACGGGAATCCTGGGGGGGCTCGTTGCATTGAGCAAATACACGGGTTGTGTTCTGATGGCCGGCCTGCTGCTGGCACTCACCTTGCGAGGGCGGCAGGGATTTCGCGGCCTGCTGTGGACAGGAATCCCCTGTGCCATCGTCGCCTCACCTCTGATATGGGCCCTATGGGGCCTCGACTTTCATCTGCCCTTCACGCTCGGCTCCCTCTCTCAGGTGGCCGCCTCTGACCCTGTGTGGTGGCGAGCAGGCCTCTTCTTGTTGGCCCCGCTGCTCTACCTCTCACCGCCCCTGTTGTGGCTGTTGTACTCGGGTCTCTATCGAGGCTGGCAGGAACGTCGCGAGCAAGGGGTCGATCTGGTCCTGATTCCGGCGCTGGTCCTGCTGGCGACGTTCGGGGTTTTTGCTCTCGTGAATGGACAGGTCAAAGGCAACTGGGTCCTTCCCGGCCTTCTGGGGATCTGGCCCTTGGCCTTTCACGGATTGCACCAACGTAGATTCCACCGAATCTGGTGGGCCGGCCTGCTCGTTTTGGGCATCGGGATGACCGCAGTTCCGGCCCTCACGTTACGCTGGCCTACCCTTGCTCAGCAGTTGGTCGACAGCGCTCCTGCCGCAGTGGATGCCACCTATCCGGCGATCGTTTCGCCCACCGATCTTCCGCGGGAACCCACCTTCTCGTGGACGGAGCGTGTGTGCGAATACCACGGCTGGGCGGATTTCGGCCAGGATCTCTCGCAACGGCTGCAGCACGATATGGGCCGTGCCGATCGGGTTCACAGCGCCGAATATGGATTGGGATATGGCCTGGGTCGGTATCTTCCGGACGCGCCTCGTGTAACCATTACGGACGACGCTCGATTCGCCCACATCGCCGACGCCAGTCTCGGCGACGCTTCGATCTATGTGACACGCTCAGGGGGGGCCATCCCCTCCGCGGCTCTGGCACGACAACCACGGCAGATCGACACGATGGTCCGCCAGGCCCCAGGGTGCGGACCCGTGGGATACGACGTCTATCTGCTATCCGGTCACGCGGCATCGGCAGACAACACGACAGAATCCAGATAGAGAAAGGCGCGCCTGTCCGTGTCGGCTTCGCACCAGAACGCCACATTCAACATGCACCAGATGGCCATGGCGGGCATCTCGATGCAGGTCAGCTGCTCGGGGCCATAGATCTGATCGTTGCACTGGAAACCCGTAAAGGCGCGTTCGCGCAGATCCAGGCCAACTCGCAGGTATGCCAGTTCATCTTCGTTGCGATCTCGTTGTAGCAGAGCAACTGGGGCTCGGCGGGCACATCCACCCACGACTCGGGGCCGAGGTGGTAGTGTGACACGGTCTTGCCACTGTTACCGATCTCGGCGAAAGCACGCGTCTCCGGTTTCGTCTGCCATCGCGCGATACGCTCGCCCTCCAGGGCATTCAGATAGCGCAGGTGGGGCATCCAACGTTTGGCGTCGTCTCCTCCGCCATCCTGGATATCGAAGAGTACCCCTGCGGCTCTCACGTCCATTTCGCCCAGCTGTAGGTTCGACGCTTCGGGCTTAAAGGTGAAATAGCACTCCAGTTGGATCGCGCTCAGCTCCCTGAACGTGTGTCTCTTGATGCCTACGGCGAGGCTACCGGGTTCGGGTCGCGTCGCCAGCTTCAGGGTATAGTTCCCCTCCATCGAGCCAGTGGTGCCTATCCCACATGGTCAGATTGGACAGCATGGGTGGCCGAAGATCGCGGTATTCGGGCAGGATCGTGTCCAGGCTGTTTTCGTAGTTGCCGATCAGCGGGCACCAGCCATTGAGCCCCTCATCGAAATCGTCGTAGCAGAGAATTCGAGACAACGGCGAGAATCGGCTCAACCGGGGGTCGGTCGTCATCGTTGCACTCACGTGGAACTCCCATTCGCTGAAGATCGGACCTGCTGCAGCAGCCGAGAATCGTTCGTCAGGATGCCGTCGACGCCACATTCGATCAATCGCCGCATCTCGTCAGGATCGTCTGCATAGAAGGGATGAACTTCGATCCCGCTCTTGTGGGCCTCGGCGACCAGTTCGGGGGTTGTGATCTGGTTCGAGGGCTGCAGGATGCGGCAATCGATCTCGTCACATCGGGCAACAGGCAGGTTGCTGCAGATCGCAATCTGCGGCGCCACACGTCGTGCCTCCAGCAGAATGGCCTCGGCACCGGTGATGAAAGCACGATCGTGCAGCCGTCGATCAGACAGCCGTTCGATCACCGCTTCGACGAGGTGCGTGCGGTCGGCGTCCGTCGCCTTCAGATGAACATTCAGGCGCATGGACGCAGGCATGAGATCGAGGGTTTGCTCGAGAGTCAGGAATCGCTCCCCGCCGAACTGAGGACCGAACCAGCTGCCCGCATCCAGCGACCGGACCTGAGCCGTCGTCATGTCTCCGATCACACCACTGCCGTCGGAGATGCGATCGACACGATCGTCGTGGATGATGACGAGTCCCCGGTCTTTCGTGCAGCGTACATCGAACTCGATACACTCAACGCCCAGATCGATGGCGGCCTCGAAGGCTGCGCGCGTGTTCTCGGGATAGTGGGTACTGGCACCACGATGTGCCGTCACGGCGATCATCGACGCGCCATCCTCGGACCGTCCGGCTTCAGCCCATCCCTCTTGACGCTCGCAAGAGGATCCCCCCCGGACGATCCGACGCGTCTACAGGGTCTCATCGGTACGATCCCCGGCGTGAAGTTGGGTCCCCCACGCGGGATGGAGATCCCCTTCGATGGGCAGGATCTCGATACCTTCGCCCTCCGCCTCGTCGAGGATTCGAAATCGTGTGGCCAACACCTCAGCCCCGAAGGGCCCGTGACGATTGGCGAAGCCCTGATGGTCACCGACCATGAAAATGCTGTTGTCAGGCAGGGCGCAGGCGGAGGGATAGTAGGCGAAACGATCTGCCTGGAATCCGCGGTCCGTCGCGGCCGTCTTCCACGTCTCGCCCGAATCACGACTGTAGAGGACCTGCCCGTTGCCTCCCGGACCCCCACAGGTGAGCAGGACGACGGTACCATTCCCGAGTACCAGGGCATCCCCCTTTTTGAAGGCATTTGGATTCGCCTTCCCGTCGGGTACCTCAAACTCCAGCAGCGATCGTGGTTCAGACCAGGTGAGCCCCTCGTCGTCACTGGTCATCCAGAGCCCCCATGGTCTCGACGCGGTCCCCAACCGGCCATCGGGCAGTCGCACAATATGCCCTTCTTCCACGTCGCGATTCTCGTCACCGAAGATCGACCGCGTCTGCCAGGACACCCCTCGATCTGTCGACTGCAGAAGCGCGTTGATCCACTGTGGCCTGGCCACGGGTGCTGCGTGTCCGTCGATGAGCATCAGCAGCGATCCGTCAACCCCCTCGGTGATCGAACAGGGATGCTCGAGTCGAGACAGGAATGGACCGGATGTACGACTCACCTCCTGCCAGCTCTCACCCAGATCGTCGGAGCGCAGAACGGCAACCTGCTCCGGGAAGTTGGCATCCATGCAGCGCAGGAATTCCACCGGATCGGTGGGCAGGTTTGCCGCCCAGAAATGTCCACTCTGGATCAGAGCGGCCGCATAGAGAGTCCCATCGCTGTGCTGCGTGATGGCGCCCAATGCATAGGCGTGGGAAATCAGCGCCAGGTCTCGGGGGGCCGTCCAGGTAGCGCCGTCATCGCAACTGCGTGTCCACATGATGTGACCACCCGTCGGCGCATCCCATGTGGCGCCCCCTTCCATGTGCTCTTCCATGTACTGGGCATACGCAGGCGGAAGATCGAGGCGTGGATTCACAAAGGAGGCGTGCCAGTATCCGGCCCCGAAAGCGACATACAGATCACCATTGTGCAGACGGCAGATCCGTGGCCATCCACAGAATCCACCGAAGCCCCGAAAAGGCTCAGGGCAGTTGATCTCGGGCGAAACGATGATCTTAAACTGATCGTCGCGCATGAAGGCTCTCCGTGTCGTGATCGATAGCCGGGACGGGCGGCAGAACGTGGGGATCTCATCGCGGAGTGTCCAGTGGGGCCGGAACCACGATCCGATTCGCCGGTCCAATCGGTGGAAGGTCGTGGCGCACAGGCGTGGATCGTCCATGTCCGGCGCGAGACCGAGAATCTTGACGTGACCCCCTGGGGATCACGTGGGAGAAACAGATGAACAAGAAGGCAATCGTCGTGGTGGCTGTGATGGTCGCGGCCCTGAGTGGTTGTGCCCAGATGGGAATGTTCGCCGCCGCCAATATGACGTCTGTGGAATTGTCGGCCCCAAACTACGAGGTCGTCGCCATCGGAGTGTCAGGAGAGGCAAAGGCCTCTTATCTGTTGGGCGTCACCTATTCCAATGGACCCCAGACCGGCTCTGTGGCATTGGCGCGCATCGGCGGCACGGGCAAACTTTACAAGGAGGCGATGGAGAATCTGTGGGCCGACTTTGAGGAACAACACGGCCCGATCGAGGGACGGCGTCTCGCACTGACGAATGTTCGCTGCGACGCAGACAGTCACAATCTGCTGCTGTATTCGGACATGACCCTCGCCATCAGGGCAGATATCATCGAATTCACTGAATAAATTTCACTGAGTAGAATTGACTGAGTCGTCATGAACCGTGCGGGCGTCCTTTGTGTCGCCCGCACACGCTTATACCGGGGTTTGTGCCCCATCGTCTTCGGACGACGTCTCGTCGGCGCCTCCCGAGACAGGATGGGAACGATGCACCGACGACCCCATCACCCGTTGCGCGAGTGTTCGCAGGTCGTCGAAGTAGGTGTAGCAGAGAGGGACGATCACCAGGGTCAGAACCGTCGAGGCGAGCAACCCTCCCATCATCGTCCGGCCGAGGGGTGCATAGGGCATGCCGATCATTCTTGCATTGCCCACGGCCATCGGAATCAGACCCGCAATGGTCGTAAACGTCGTCATCAGAATAGGGCGGAATCGGTGTCGTCCTGCCTCGACCAAAGCGCTGAATCGATCGTGCCCATCGACGCGCAGGCGGTTGGTTAGGTCGATGAGGACGATCGCGTTGTTGACGACGACCCCCACCAGAATCACTGTTCCGATCCCCGACAGAACGTCGAAGGGAGTGCCTGTCAGGAAGAGGGTCCAGTAGACGCCGAGGAAGGAGAACGGGATGGCGACGATCACCGATAGAGGTAACACAAAGGACTCGAAGAGCACCCCCATGAGCAGGAATACGAACGTCACCGACAGAATGAGACCGAACTGTTGGGCTTCGTCCGAGTCCCTGATTCGCTCGTATCGCGTGCCCTTGTCCCACCGGTACCCCCGTGGCATCTCGAAGCCCGCCATGGCCTGATCGACCAGCCCGAACAGTTTCTCAGCATCTGCCTTGCTCGCCGTTGCCGTCACGGTCAGTACGGTCTGTCGATTCTCTCGCCGGATGCCACCGATGGTACGCTCCACGTGCAGATTCGCCAATGATTCGAGGGGCACTTCAAGGCCTGCCGCGGTCTTGAACGTCATGTTGCGCAATTGCCGGATACTCTGGCGGTCCACTTCCTCCAGTTGGAAGAACACGGAGATCTCGCGTCCGTCGTCGGTGCGGAAGCGGGTCAGTTCCCGGCCACGCAGGGCATAACCGATATTGCCAGAGATCGCTCGCGGATCGACGCCATACCGACGCACCTGCTCACGATTCAGCCGCACCTGTAGTTCGGTGCCCCCCCGGTCCACATCCGTCTGCACCGACAAAAGATCCGGAATCGTCCCCAGTCGTCGCTCGACCTCCTTGGATAGATCGACGAGGATGCTCGTGTCCTCCCCATAGAGATTCAGGGTCACCGCTGCGTCATCACCCCCGCCACTGCGCCAGTTAACCCTCATGCGCACACCCGGTGGCATGTGCAGACGCTCTTTGATGTCGTCCACGATCTCTTGATAGGCCAGATGTGTTGTCTCTCGCCAACCGGCCCACTTGGAGATCCCGTCCCAGGCCACGGCATACCACGCAGTGACCTCTTCCTCGTTGAAGATCACGTGAATCCGACCCCATGAGTTCCGTGAATAGGTCTCCAGGACGCGGATGTTGTATTCCTCTCGATGGTTGGAGAGGGTGTCTTCAACGGCACCGATGAACTTGTCCGCCGCTTCGAGGGTCTGGCCTGCGGGCATCTCGAAGGCGAGCCAGATGTCCTTGCGGTTGCCTTCCCCCTCGTCCGTCTTGGACATCCCTTCCATGGGAATCTGAATACTCGCCATGGCGATGATGACGAAGATCGTCGTGTCCAGCCGGTGGTTCAGCACCCAACGCAGCACTCGTTCGTAGCCGCCTCGCGCCTTGCGGATGACCCACGGTTCGGTGCCCTTCTTTGGTGTGCTTAGGTGAAGGGCAGCCAGCGGAATGATGGCGAGGGCGATAAACAGACTCGCCAGCAAGCCGACGATGACGGGCATGCCGATGCGCAGCATGTAGAAGGAGAATTCCTGTTCGTCGCTCATCAGCATGAGCGGCAGAAAGACCACCACCGTCGTGAGGGTGGCCATGGTGACGGCCAGACCGACCTCCCCCGCCCCCTTGATCGATGCCTCACGTGGCGCCACACCTTCTTCGCGCTTGCGATAGATGTTTTCCACGATGACGATGGCATTGTCCACGACCAGCCCCAAACTCAGCATCAGTCCCATCATGGTGATGAGATTGAGGGTCCAGCCGAAGAAATAGATCGTCGTGATCGTGATCAGGATCGACAGTGGAATCGCCAGAGTGATGATGGCCGTCATCCGCACCGCGCGCAGGAAGAAGAACAGAATCATGGCGGCGAACAGACCACCCCACATGGCCGTCTGCTGCGTGTTCTCCACCGACTCGGTGATATGCTCGCCCTGATCCCAGAGAATCTCGAAATCGATCCCCTCCAGGTGGGGTCGGGTGCGCAATTCGTCGAGCTTGGCCCGGACGGCCTTTGAGATTCCGACGATGTTTCCGCTGGCCGCACGTTTGACTTCGATGCCGAAGGTCTCGCGCTGGTCGATGCGATTGAACCAGTCCTTCTTGGGCGACTTCAGAGATACATCGGCGATATCGCCGAGTCGCAGGCCGTGTTCCGGATCGATCATGAGATCTCGAATCTCTTCCAGTGATTCGAAACGACCCATGGAACGGACATAGATCTTGCGCCCCCCTTCGACGACGTAGCCACCAGGCATGGTGAAGTTCTGCTGCGCCAAGCGGCCACCGATCGTAAAGGGCTCGATGCCGTGACTGCGGAGACGTTCCTGATCCAGTTCGATGCGGACCTGTTTGCCCGCCTCACCCCAGACCTCCACCGTGCCCACGCCCTCGATTCTCTGCAATTCGGGCCGAACGTGAAGGTCGAGGACCTGGAACGGATCGGCGTAGTCCCCACTCAGATAAGCGCCCATGTAGAGGATGGGCCAATCGTCTTGATCCCATTTTCGCACCTGAATGCGATCGATTTCGTCGGGCAGTTCGGGCATGGCCCGATCCATGCGGTCGCGCAGATTGGCGTAGGCCTCGTGCATGTCGGTGCCCGGCAAGAAAGTCACCGAGGTCCAGCAGCCACCACGACTCGCGCTCACGTAGATCCGCTCGACTCGAGGAACGGTGGCCACCGCCTCCTCGATGGGTCGCATCACCTTCTGTTCGACCTCTTCCGGAGACGCACTGGGATAGTCGACACGGATGTGGAGTCGGTCACCCTCATGGCCCTCAGGAATCAGTCCGAGCGGAATCCGGGTGTAGGCGATGGCGCCGACCACGAGCATGGCCACCAGGACCATGATCACGGAGACAGGACGATCGACACTCAGCCGCGGCAGCAGGTGACCAGAGATATCGTCACGCGACTCGTCGCGGCTGTCGTCTGGTTTTTCTGTGACCATATCACCGACCTCGATCGACGAGGGAATACACCGTGGGAATCACCACGAGGGTAAGGAATGTGGAACTGAGCAGGCCTGCGATCACCGTCAGCGCCATCGGTGTGCGAATTTCTGCGCCATCGCCCAACCCCAGGGCCATCGGCAGCAGCCCCAGGACCGTGGTCAGCGTTGTCATCAGAATCGGGCGCAGACGAACCGAACCGGCGCGTACGATCGCTTCGGTTCGATCCATCCCCCCTCGTCGCAGGGTGTTGATGTAGTCCACCAGCACGATGGCATTGTTCACGACGATGCCCGCAAGCATGATGAAGCCGATGAAGACGACGATCGACAACGAGACGTCCTTCAGATACAGCGCGCCGATCGCGCCGATCGCTGCCAGGGGGACGGTGAACATGATCACGAGGGGATGGATCAGAGACTCGAACTGGCTCGCCATGACGATGTAGACGAGAAACATGGCCAGCAGCAGTGCAAACACCAGGCTGTCGAGGGAACGCTCCATCTCTTCGCGTTGACCGCTGATCAGGAAGGAGAATCCCGGTGGATAGTCGGCTTCCTGGAGGGTCGCCATGATCTGATTTGCCGCGGTGCCGAGGTCGATGTCGGCGATATTGGCCGTGACCAGTGCGGCACGCTGCTGATCGATTCGACGAATCTCACTGGGTCCCTCGGAGATAAGGATCTGAGCCACCGAAGAGAGACGAATCGGCCGTCTTCCTTCCGGATTGACGATCAGGCGTTCCAGTTCATCGACACCGAGTCGATCGGTCTGCTGAAGACGCACCAGGACATCCACATTGCGCTCGTCGCGCCGAAAGTCGGTCGCCACCCGCCCCTGGACCTTGTTGCGTACCAGCTCGGCCACCTGACGCAGATCAAGCCCCAGCTCGGCAAGGCGATCTCGATTGTAGATGATCTGCAGCTCGGGATGACCGACCTGCAGACTCGAACGGACGTCAGCCAGACCCGGCAATTCCGAGATCCGCCCCACGGCATCGACACTCAACTGTCGCAGTGTGCGCAGATTCTCACCCCGAATCTCAACCTCGATCGGGGTCTTGAAGCTGAACAGGGCCGGATACGAGACCTCCGTCTCCACCTCGGGCAGATTGTGTAACCCACGTCGCAATTGCTCGATGATGGCACTCTCACCATCAGGGGTGACTCCTGCGACCAGCCGGAGGGTCACGCGCGCCGTGTGTTCACCCTCATCGGCCGTCGAAGTCGCAGAGTTGTCACTGCCCACGGTCGTGGCCACGCGGTCCACTCCATCGATCTCTCGCGCGATTCCTTCGACCCATTCAGCGACCTGAGCGGTTCGGACCAGAGGAGTGCCGACAGGCATCGAGAGTTCGAGATTGAACTCGCCTTGATGCACCTGGGGGATCAACTCCGTCCCCAGGCTGGGGACCAGTTGCGTGAAGCAGACCCAGAAGCTGATCGCGGCACCGGCGATAACGATGAGACGCTGTTTCAGGGCGGCTCGCAGCAGAACCGGGTAGCCATTTTGAACCCCTGTGAGTCCAAGCTGAAACAGGCCCAGAATAGGTGCCGCCACGGGCACGATCAGCAGGGAGATCAGACCCGATGCGAGAACGATGAGCAGGGCGATGAGCAGTGCGGCAGTCACCAGAGCAGCACGGACTAAGCTCAGCGCGCTGTGCAGGACAAATCGCACGAGCAGATACGCCAGAACGCCAGGAAACAGCAGCAGCCGCAGTCCGCCGACGATCCAGCGCCACCATGTTGTTGGGCGGCGCCAGATCCAGCGCACGAAACGACCCATATCGGTAGCAAGCAGGTCGAGGGTGGTCACATCGAGCAGTCCGTGCCAGACAGCATCGCGCAGGCCCCTGAGGGGCGGAGTTTCTGCCATCCATCGATTGAACCGGCCATGGGCGAGTCCGGCCTCTGACCGTTTCCAGATCTCGACGAGTCGGACCAGCGGCCAGACCACCTGAAAAACGACGGCAACCAGCACCTTGCCGATGACGACGACGAGACTCGCCAGGGCGAGCCCAACCCGGACGGCCAGATCCAGCAGGGTTTGGGGAATGACCAGCGCCCCTTCGCGCAGCCGTTGGGTTGGAGACTGGTCCGTCTCTTTGCCTAAGGCCCGTCGCAGGCGAACACGAGCCTTAGGCTGCAGGAATGTGGTCTGCCGAAGTTGATCGACGAGGGCGTGGGTCTGGGCGGGCCGGCGAGAGGCCAACATGGGGATGAAGAACAGGGCTACAGCGAGAGAAGCGAGCAGAGAAAACACAACGGTCAAGGCCATATCGCCAAAGACCTGGCCCGCGACGCCTTCGACGAAGACGATTGGAAAAAACACAGCGATCGTCGTCAGGGTCGATGCAAAGACCGCCCCGCCGACTTCCCCCGTCCCCCGCACCGTGGCCGTCAGCAGGTCATCGCCTTCTTCGCGACAGCGAAAGATGCTCTCGAGCACAACGATCGAGTTGTCGACGAGCATCCCGATGCCGAGGGCCAACCCACCCAAGGACATGATGTTGAGGGAAACATCGAAGAGAAACATGGGGGCGAAGGTGGCGATCACCGACACGGGGATGGTCACCGCAATCACGAGCGTATGCAGCACGTTCCGCAGAAAGATGAGCAGCACGACAACGGCCATGGCGCTTCCGATGAGGGCGCTGCGTTGTACTTCTTCGATCGAGTTGACGATGAACACAGACTGGTCGGACAGGATCTCGAGATGGACCGTCTCGGAGAGTTGGAACGAGAGGAAGTCCGTCATCTGCAAATGAAGGATCGCCTTGCGTGCCGCTTCCCGTTTCTGCGCCTTCAGATCCGGTTCCCCCGCCTCTTCGTCCTCCTCCGCGGCGTGGGATCCCTCCTCGTCTTCGCCCTTGCCGTCCGCCTCCGCGTCATCGGCCTCCTCGTCCGGAGTTTCCTCCCCCACCGCCTCATCGGAGTCGGTGACGCCAGTATCTGCGCCGGTTGAATCGAGACCGACGACGTAGGCCTTCTGTGCAGGACTTCCGTGGATTCGTTGTTTCACCGCCGTCGCCACGGCGACGATATTGGCATCCGCTTCTTTGTAGATCTCGAGTTCAACACTCTCACGACCATTCACACGAGTGATGATCTCGCGATCCTTGTGTCCCCGAGAGACGTCGGCGATGTCGCGCAGGCGAATATCGGCCCCCGCATTGCGGGTGACAATGAGTTCGCTGATCTCCTGGAGCGAGGCAAACTCATTGAGTGTGCGAACCAGATACTCCGTCTGCCCCTCACGCAATTGGCCGCCTGGTAGATTCACATTCGCCTGATCGAGGCGCTGGTTGATGGCCGAGATGTCCAGCCCTAACAGAGAAATTCGTCGCTCGCTCAGAGAGACGTGAATCTCCTCCTCGAGGCCTCCCTTCACCTTCACCGCCGCGACGCCGGGGATCGATTCCAACTCGCGCCGGATCTCCTCTTCGGCCAGCTCCCGGAGTTGAAAGAGGGTGTTCCCTTCGTCGGCGTAGAGGCCGATTCGCAAGATCGGATCGAGGGATGGATCGTAGCGCAGCAGGAGTGGTTTTTCCGCGTCGTCGGGTAGGCGAGTTCGATCCACCTTCTCACGGATATCCTGAGAGGCCTCGTTCATGTCCGTGTCCCACTCGAATTCGAGGACCACGTCGGACTGCCCCGCTCGGCTGATCGAACTGATGCTGACCAGATGTGGAACGATGCCCAACTCGCGCTCCAGCGGCCGCGAAATCAGCGTCTCCACTTCTTCAGGTGCCGTCCCAGGGAATTCGGTGCGAACGGTCAGCGTCGGGTAGGCGATGTCGGGCATCAGGTCGAGGGCCAGACGCTGATACGACACCCAGCCGAACACACACACGGCCATAACCACCATGAGAATGGCCACGGGACGCTGCGTAGTAATGCGGAAGGTGGACCGCGAAAACTCCTCGGCAGTTCGGTCGGGGGATGGCTCCATGGATTCTAGTCGCGGCTTATCGGGCGACGACGTCGCTCGACGTTGCCACGACGCGGATCCTGGCCTGATCCTTCAGTCCGTTTTGCCCGACGACGATCACCTGCGTCGTGTCGGCAATCTCCGATCGAGCTTCGACGAATCGACTGTTCTCGAATCCTGCATCGAGTTTCACACGATGCGCCGTACTGTCGCGCACGACAAAGACAAATCGATCCGATCCGTCATACACGATGGCCTCCTTGGGAACCAGGATCGCCCCTGCATGTGTATCGGTGACGATGCGGGCCGTGACGAAGATCCCCGGTCTGAGGTGTTCCCACTGATCGTGGATACCGAGAGTGACCTTGAAGGTTCCACTCTGGGGGTCGACGACGGGACTGATCCTCTTGACGTAGCCCTCAAAGACCATGTCCTGTAGAAAGTCTGACTCGATTTGCGCAGCCTGCCGGACCTGAACCTCTCGCAGGTATTGTCCCGGCACGTGCACTCGTGCGATGAGGTCTTCGCGTTTGACCAGGTCGAACAGTTTGCCACCCGGCCCCACGCGGGCGCCCACCTGCACACTTCGAGTGGTGAGAACGCCTGAAAACGGAGCCCGAATGTGCGTGTGTTCGAGGGCCAGTTGTGCCTTTTCACGCCGTAGACGTGCTTGCTCCAGCTGATACAGCTTGTCCTCATACTCCTGCGTACTGATCAGCCGTCGTCTGAACATCTCTTCGGTGCGCTTGTAGCCACCTTCGAGGTGATTGAGTTCGACCTCACTCTCACGCTCTTCGATCAGGACCTGCTCATCATTGAGCTTCACCAGGATCTGTCCGGCTTCGACGTGATCCCCTTCTTCGACCAGCACCGCTTCGACACGACCGCTGGTTTCTGGATGAATCTCAACGGCCGCTTCTGTGGCGATCGTGGACGAGAACATCAGATAGGAGGAGATATCCCCTCGCTGAGCCCTGGCGATCTCCACGGGGACCGAGTCGGGCAGGTCAACATCCGTCGAATCAGTGGCCATCGTATCGGTGAGGGCACTGTCCGCATGAGTAGTATTACTGTCTGCGTTGGACGGGGAGGTCTCGTCGCCATCGGCGACGGAATCACAGCCAGTCCAGGCCGCGCAGGCGACGGCCATGCAGATCATCAGAACGCTGCGTTTGAGTCTGATGTGCAAGTTGGTCAAATCTTGTCTATGTCCTTGGAAACAATACATTACTGGCCATTCAAGCCGAAATCCTGGACACTGTCAAGACAGCGATGACAGCCCTGCACATCGCCCTGCTCACCCTGCTCACAGCAGGGCTCACGCGCTGGTTTCGTCGAGGCGAATCGACCCGATCTGCTCGGGATTGGCTCGCGTCACAGTCGCCTGTACTAGCCAAGCTGGTCAGTTGTCCACACTGCCTTTCTTTCTGGATCTCCCTGTCCGGCACGGCCATACTCTGGGCCTTCAGTGGTCTTTCGGCCCTCGAGTTTGCCCTCTTTCTCTTGATTGGATGGCGGGGAGCCTACTTTATCAATCGAGCAGTCGACCGCCGCGAGGCCGCAGCTGAGGCGCCCGTCATAGACTGCATCCAGTGTGGGAAGTCTCCGCAACCATCTTCCGATCAAAGCTTTATCAAACGCGGTTCCCTCACCTTTTGCTCTACCAATTGCTGGTTCACCTACCTACGCCAACGACCGATCCCCCGCGACCAACTCCTTGGAGCCGGTGGCGAGATTCAGCGCCAGGAGATTTATCCGATGAGCTACAAGGATGTGACACCCGCCGAAGCCCAGCAGCTGCTGGAATCCGACGGGGAACACCGCTATGTAGATGTGCGGTCGATTCCAGAGTTCCAGAACGGCCACCCTCAAGGTTCTTTCAATGTGCCCGTCATGCACCGCGAGGCGGCCGGGATGGTTCCGAATCCCGATTTTCTGACCGTGATGCAGGTGCACTTCGAGCAGGACACGCCTCTGTTGATAGGCTGTCAATCCGGCGTACGATCGGTCCGCGCCGCCGAGGCGCTGGTCGCCTCGGGATATACGCAGGTCATGAATGTGACCGGCGGGTTTGGCGGCGTACGTGACCAGTCCGGTGCCGTCGTCGAGAAGGGTTGGTTCGAGTTGGCCCTTCCCGTCGACTACGGCGATCCGGATGAACGCAGCTACGAGGCGCTACACGGCCAGCGTCAGACGGGAGGCGGAGCGTGACACATGCCCATCACAAGTCCGACGCACCCACCAGCGTGGGTGTCGCCGTGATCACCATGAGCGACTCGCGCAACAAGGACAGCGACAAGAGTGGTCGGCTGATCAAGGAAAAGCTCATCGAGGCGGGACACGAGGTCGTTCACTACGCCGTCGTCAAGGACACGGCGCGCCAGATCAAGGGTGAGTTGGCGATCGTCTGTGAGAAAGCGGCATGCAAGGCCGTCATCATGAATGGCGGGACGGGGATCTCACCACGTGACAATACCTTTGAGGTCGTCAACGGCATGCTGGACAAACGACTGCCTGGCTTCGGCGAAATCTTCCGGTATCTCTCCTACAAGGAGATCGGATCTGCCGCGATGATGTCACGGACCACGGCTGGTACCTACAGGGGGCGGATCCTCATGTCCCTTCCCGGATCGACGCCGGCTGTCCGGCTCGCCATGGATGAGCTGATCCTGCCCGAGTTGGGTCATCTGGTCGCCACGATCCAGCCCCGCTGATGGCGTCGCCACCGAACAACCCCTTCTTCCAGGTCGGCCTCGATGTGCACGGCCGTCGTTGCGTGGTGCTGGGGGGCGAAGATGAGGCGGCGGACAAGAGCGCCCGTCTCGTGGCTGCGGGGGCGAAAGTCACCGTCATCTGTCCCGTTGTCGGTGCGGCCATTTCACAGGCCGCCGATCATGGCGAGCTACACTGGGAGGCGCGCGAGCCGGATCTGGAACAGGATCTTGAAGACACCTTCCTGGTGATGAACACATGCCACGGCAATGCAGATCTGGTTGAGCGTGTCCGCTCTGCCTGTATCCGGCAGCGAATTCTGCTCAATACCTACGACGACCCCGAGCGATCCGATTTCGGGATGGCGGCGCTCGTCAACAAGGGTCACTTGCGCATCAGTATCAGCACGAGCAACGCGAGTCCAACCCTTGCGGGCAGACTGAGACATCAACTGGACGAACTATTTGACGAAGAATTCGTAGAATTTCTGGATCTACTGGGGACGATTCGCCGGACGCTGCGAGAACGGATCTCCGATGGAGCCGAACGTCGTAGGCGATTGAGATCGCTTGTGGAAGGATTTCAGCTCAGAGCGGAGGTGGACCTGCCGACCGAATGGCGACAGCAACTGACCCAGGAATTGGAGGCCGCCAAGTAGAGGGCCTCGAAAATGGGCCCAAAACTCCGTGTCCCAAACTCCGGGTGTCTGAATCTGTGGTTAGGAGTCGTCTTCGTCTGGGAACATCGTCGGCGAATCGTCATCGAGGCCGTCGGAAACCTCGACATCTTCTTCCGCCGCGGTGGCCACACCTTCACGCGTCTGGTGAAGAGCCTCCTTGAGCAGTCGACCGGGCTTGAAATGGGTCTTCCGCCGTGCGGGCACGTAGATGATCTCGCCCGTACGGGGATTCCGCGCAGCAGGCTTGGGACGGGTGTCCTTTACCTGGAACACGCCAAAGCCGCGAATTTCGATCCGATTCCCCTCGATCAGGCTGTCGCGCATGGCGACGAAGAGGCTATCCACCATTTTGGCGGCGAGATTCTTCTTGCAGCCCGTGCCCTGGCTTACGAGGAGTGCCAGATCCTTTTTTGTAATGGTCGACAAGGGGCTCGACCTCCGATTCGGGACGTCGTAGGGGCGGTCGTCCGAGAGGGGCAAAAAAGTGTCATTAGTTGTTTCTAAACAAAGCTTTGGGGAAAATAATCTGGTGCGTCGGCCGTGTCAAGCGAATTCAAAGTGAAGCACTTATTTTTTTAGGAGTTAGGTCAAACAGTGGTGTCTACGATAGAGGGTTCCGCTGGGAAGCTCCTACCAACTTGGTGTTCTTGACATTCGATACATGCATCTCTATTAATAACAGACACTTGACCGAAATCTGCACAAACGGACTGAAAATGGGCGCCTTTTGGCCGAAATAGGCAAGTCGATTCGTGGCATCGTTGTGCTTGCCCGCCCGATCAACTGCCTGCTCACCGCAGGATCGGTGGTCGTGGGTGCGGTGGCGGGTGGTTTGGGGGGTGCTCCCGTCGATATCGCCATGGCCGCGTTGGCAGCGGCCCTGATCACCGGTGCGGGCAACGCTCTCAACGATGTTCAGGATATCGAGGAAGACCGGATCAACCAGCCCCAACGACCGTTGCCCGCGGGGCTGGTCAGTCCCCTCGCCGCGATCGTGATGGTGGGGCTTCTGGTGGTTTCGGGGCTCGGGCTGGCGTGGTGGGTCTCTCCGGTGACGGGAATGATGGCCACCGCAGTCGCTCTGGCCCTCACGGGATACTCGATCTGGCTCAAACAGACAGGTCCTGCGGGGAACATTCTGGTCGCCGCGCTGGCGGCGACCACCTTTCCCTACGGCGCCCTCGTCGGCGGCGACCTGGGCCGATCCTGGATTCCTGCAACCTTCGCCTTCCTCTATCATCTGGGCCGCGAGGTGGCGAAGGGGATCGAAGACATGGAGGGTGACCAGCGGAGGGACATTCGCACGCTGGCGCTTCGCGTGAGTCCGATCGCGGCGGGGCGTGTCACGGCCCTGTTGCTGGGGTTGGTGGCACTGCTCGCCCTGCTGCCCTGGACTGTGGGTATCTACGGCATCGGCTACGGCCTGCCCGTGGTGTTGCTCGACGCTTTCATCCTTGCATGGTTTCCCCAGCTGTGGCGTGGTGCCCCTCGTGGCCGCCTGAGTCGACGGCTGCTGGTCGGCATGGCCCTGGGGCTGCTGGCCATCTGCCTCGGGGAAGTGCTGGAACCTCTTCCTCCCATTCCCTAATAGACAGGTCCTGATGAAGATCACTGAGGTGAAGTGTTTTCCCGTCTTCGCAGGCTCGAAGAACTATCTCTTCGTGAAGGTAGAGACGGACGAAGGTGTGTATGGGATGGGTGAGTTCGGCATCAGTTGGCGTGAGCAGGCCGGGATCGGTGCGATCGAGCATCTCAAGGCCCTTCTGATCGGCGAAGACCCACTCAACATCGAGTATCTGTGGCAGCTGATGCTGCGTGGCGACTTTTTCCCGGGTGGTCGCATCAACACCGCCGCCATCAGCGCCATCGACATCGCGCTGTGGGACATCAAGGGAAAGGCTCTCGGACAACCGGTGCACATGCTGCTCGGAGGCAAGCTACGCGAGCGTGTCGAGTGTTATACCGGATTCGGTGGGGCTACACCGCAGGACACGGCGAGCAAGGGTGTCGAGCTGGTCGCCGAAGGCTGGCGATTCCTTCGCTTGTCGATACCCGATCGAGACGGCGTACTGGATGGCAGTGCTGCCGTGCGCGACGCTGTCGCCCACTTCGCGGCCCTGCGCGAAGCGGTGGGCCCTGATATCGAGATCGTAACCGACGTTCACACGCGGCTTGACCCCCCGGACACGATCCGCCTGGGTCGGCAGTTGGAGCCGTATGAGCCGTTTTTCATCGAGGATCCCCTGCGCTGCGAGAATCCCCAGTCCTATCGCCAGGTCCGCCACCATGTCTCGTGTCCTTTGGCGATTGGCGAACACTTTGCCACAAAGTGGGAATTCCGCCAGCTGATCGAGGAAGAGCTGATGGACTACGCACGGATCGACCTGTGTATCGTGGGAGGCCTCACCGAAGCACGAAAGATCGCCGGCTGGTGTGAGACCCACTACATCAAGATCGCGCCGCACAATCCTCTCGGACCGGTCTGCGCCGCGGCATCCCTGCACCTGGATCTGGCGACGGACAACTTTGGCGTCCAGGAAATATGGCACGGCAGAACGGCCTTTCTCGCCGACCTGTTTCCCGTACAGGTGCCCTACGAAGCCGGTCATCTCCTACCACCGGATCTACCCGGGCTGGGAATCGAGTTCGATGAAGAGGCCGCGGCCAACTACTCCTATCAACCCAATTCGGGCCCACGACTGCGGCGTTCAGATGGATCGCTGACCAACTGGTGACCGTGGCCTGCCCCGTGCGGCAGAATGGGGGCAACGGATTCACATCGGCCTTCCTCTTGCGATGATCGCACAGGACCCCGACCCTTTCTCTTTATGAATCTGTCACCCCCCCGCGGTACCCGAGATGTCTTCCCCGACGAGTTCAGGCTCCGATCCTGGCTCTTCGGGCACTTTCGCGATGTAGGCCGACTCTTCGGCTTTGAGGAGTACGACGCGCCTGTGGTGGAGTCTGCCGAACTCTACGTACGCAAAGCGGGCGAAGAGATCGTCGATCAGCTCTACATCTTCGAGGACAAATCAGGTCGCGCCCTGGCACTGAGACCGGAGATGACACCCTCTCTGGCGCGCATGATCCTTCAAAAAGCAGGATCGCTGCCACTGCCGGTGAAGTGGTTCAGCCTTCCCCAGTGCTGGCGTTACGAGCGCATGACGCGTGGCCGCACCCGTGAACACTACCAGTGGAACATGGACATTCTCGGCGTCGATGATGTTACCGCCGAGGCCGAACTGCTGGCTGCGTTGGTCACATTCTTCCAGCGAGTCGGTCTCACCGCCGACAATGTGCAGATCCGCATTTCGAATAGACGGCTGCTGCAATCGGTTCTCGCCGAGGCCGGTGTGAGCGATGAGTTGTTCGCCCCCGTCTGTGTTCTGGTGGACAAACTCGAGAAGGTGCCACGTGAGGCGGTTGAAGAGGAACTGGCGAGCCTGGGTGTCGATGCATCGGCCATCGATCGCGTCCTGGAAGTCGCCGCGTGTGACTCCATCGAAGCGGCAGCGGCGCTGGCCAGCAAAGGCGACACGGGGCTTGAAGCGGTGTCACGCCTGCTGCAGCTGGCACAGGAATACGGCATGGCCGAATGGCTGAGCTTCGATGCCAGTCTCGTTCGCGGCCTCGCCTACTACACAGGCATCGTGTTTGAAGCCAAGGCGATCACAGGCGATCTGCAGCGCGCGATCTGCGGCGGGGGTCGGTATGACCGGCTTCTCTCCACATTTGGGGGGAAGGACATGCCCGCCTGCGGGTTTGGTTTCGGAGATCCCGTCATCCTTGAGATTCTGAAGGATCTCGATCTTCTCCCCGAACTGCCTCGCGGTATCGATGATGTCGTGTTCGCCTTTGAAGCCCCCCTGCGCGGTCCAGCCCAGCAGGTTGCTCAACGACTACGTGCGGCGGGGCGCAGTGTCGATCTAATTCTGGAGGATGGCAAACGCATGAAGTGGGCCTTCCGCCACGCCGACAACGTCGGTGCTCAGCGGATCGTGTTGCTGGCCCCCGACGAATGGGCCAAGGGAGTTGTGAAGGTTCGCGACCTGGTCAGTGGCGAAGAGACCGACGTGTCACCGGAGGATCTGTAGAGGGTATGAAGATCGGCGTCTGTGCCTGGAGTTTCACCGGTGCCCACGCGGAGACCGGCTCGGAGTTCGATCCACACACGAGCGATGGACTGGCCGATCTGGCCACCCACCATGGTCTTGCCTCGATCGAGGGGGCCAGCGGCTGGTGGGATGTCGATGACGAGGCAGAGATCGGCCGATTTCGTCAACGCCTCAGCACCGAACAGCTGGGTGTCTTCGTCGACACAGGCGGACACGACTACGCCACCAACATTGAGCCTCTGCGCCAGGCGATCGATGTCGCCGTTGCCGTGGGCTCATCCGTCGTGCGCACGACGATCAGTCGATTGCTGGAGGGAGACCGTCGCAGCCTCGGGGCGGATGGCTGGCGAGCACATCTTCAGGGGTTGGTTGAACCCCTGAAGTCAGTGATGGATGTCGCCGAAACGGCCAACATCGACGTCGGCATCGAAAACCACCAGGATCTGTGTTCACACGAGCTGATGTGGCTCTGTGAGCAGGTTGGCAACGATCGTCTGGGCGTCACGATGGATGTGGGCAATGCCTATGCGGTGGGTGAAACACCGATCGACTTTGCGCGCCGAATCCTTCCCCGACTCAAACACGTGCACTTGAAGGACTATACCGTACATGGCAACGAGACCGGGTTTCGGTTGAAGCGCTGTGCCCTCGGCGACGGAATCGTGGACTGGCCTGCCATGATCGCCCTCTTCGATGCCGAAACGCCCCATGTTCAGGGGTGCATTGAGCTAGGGGCGACCCAGGCAAGGCATATTCAGCTGTTCGAGCCAGATTGGTGGTCCACCTACCCCGAACGGCCCTTCGTGCCTGATGCGATCTGCGCCATGGCCGATCTGTATCGCGCTGATCAACGGGGAGCCGATTGGCGCACACCTCACGAGTGTGAAGCCGACGCGGCCACTCGTGCGCAGTATGAGATGCAGCAGTTCGAACAGAGCGTCTCTTATCTGCAGACGATCTCCGCCATATAGCCGCTATCCCTCCAGCAACCCGAGTTGCGTCGTTTCGGGTAGCGGTTCGATCTCGTTGTCCAGGGTGCCGATCCCACCAGAGAACGTCATGCGTACCACATCTCCTACCTGCAGGCCATCCGCGAGATCAGCCTCGGCGAACACAATCGGTGTTCCCCAGTAGAGCACCTGGAGTTGCCGTGGCTCGAGGGGGAGCCGACGGAACAACATGCGCTCCATGTGTAAAAGTCCATCCGGCATATTCAGATTCGACTGCCCCGTCCTGCCCTCCTTGAAGCCGACCTGTTGGCCCCCCCTCAGGATCTCGCATGAGACGGTGACATCTGCATCGTCGTAGGCGGAGGCGGTTATCAGTGAGGGGCCCATACTCGCACACCCACCGGCCCAGTTCTTTGCCTGGGGCAAGTTCAGCGGATTCGTAGCCTCGATACCATTGTCGGTGGCATCATTCCCACCCGTGTAACCGAGACGCTCGATCTGACCGGCCGCATTCAAGCCATAGACGCTGATCAGTTCCGTCTCGGGCACCAGTCGCTCCGTATCGGCGGGTCGGGTGATCACGCCGTGGTGTCCGACGACGGTGTCGGGTTCGCCCTTCGAGAACAGTTCGGGCCGCCCCCCGGCGGCGCACTCCCGATACTTCTGGTCATACACGTTGACCGCGTCGCCGGTGGCCTGCTGGGCTTCGATTTCGCGCAGTTTGGCACTGTCTTCGTGAGTGACGCCGGCAAGCCACACCCGCATCGCGTAGGGTTTCCCATCGGGGCCGGAAACGGGTTTGTCGAGGCGAACGGCACTGTCGGCAGGAGCCGCCAGCAGATCCGTCAACGACAGCGTCCGGTTGCCGGCGGCGGCAGTCACGGTAGCAGCGAGGGCGGCATCGAGCCCATAGCGGTCCCCACCACGATCGTAGTACAACTCGAACAGCGACGCGGGACCATCCCCCTGTGTCAGGTCGAGGATCTCATCGCCGTCGACGACCCCCAGGTGGCGCGGGGAGGCCTTTGTGGTGTCCAGAAACTGAATCAATCGCATGATAGGGCCTTTCGTTTCAGATCGTCACGTTGCGGATGCAAACAACGGATGGTCGATGGATGGCACGATCCCGGATGCCTCTGCCCGTGCCAGCAGATCACCGATGGCCGCCTCGCCTTCGGGGCCATAGTCGCTCGTAAACTCATTGACGTAGAGGGCGATGTGGGCATCCATCACTTCCCTGTCCATCTCCTGGGCATTGGCCGCCACATATTGCCTGACCACATCGGGCTGGGCGTGGGCGAAGGCGACACTGTCACGCAGGGCCGACTCGATCTGCAGCAGGCGTTGCGTGCCCAGGTCGCGGCGAGCCGCGATCCCACCGAGCGGAATCGGCTGCCCCGTCGTCGACTCCCACCACTGGCCGAGATCGATCACCTCATGGAGACCATGTCGGGGATAGGTGAAGCGACTCTCGTGAATGATGACACCTGCATCGACCTCGCCAGCACTGATGGCGTCCATGATGTGATGAAAGGGAATCTCCACCACATCGGTCAGTTGTGGCGCAAAGAGTCGCACGAGCAATGCCGCCGTCGTCATACGGCCGGGTATCGCCACTCGGCACTGGCTCAGATCGCTCGGCTTGATCACGCGGTTGCTCACCACGAGGGGGCCACAACCGCGCCCGAGGGCACCACCGGATCGTAGCAGACAGTAGGACTGGCGAAAGTGACCGAGGGCGTGAAAGGAGACCTTGACGATATCGAGTTCCTCACGCGTGGCCATGCCGTTGAGAGTTTCGATATCCTCCAACACCTCCGTCACGGCGGGCGCCTGTGGCAGCACACCGTGGACAAGAGCATAGAAGATGAATGTGTCATTGGGACACGGTGAGTATCCCAGACTCAGCGTCTCATCCGCCAAGGAGTCCCCCCTCTACCAGAAGTTGTGCCGCGGTCTGAGACCGCTCGCATGCCAGTGGCAGATCCCATTTCGATCGGTCCCGGTCCTCCACAGCATTGCTGATACCGCGCAGTTGCACGAAATCGATGCCGTAGAGCGCACAGATCTGGGCAGCCGCGGCTCCCTCCATACTTTCGCAGATCGCACCAGGAATCCGCCGACTGCGCTCGACGCCCAGGGCTGCTGTACCACTGACCTCCTGAACCGTGGCGAAGGGTCCGAGGCGGATCGCACCCTCGACTCGAGACGAAAGAAACTCGCACGCCCCTTCCGACACCGAGGCTGCGCAGGGAAACGTGTTGTAAAGAGGTGGCGGGCCCTTCAAGACGGGGATGCCGATCCCTTCCGCCGTCTCCCAACCCGCCGGCGTCAAGACACCCAGATCGGCGAAACTGTCGTCTCGGGCCAGCGCGAGATCGCCGATGTGCAGCCCCGATTGCGCATAGGCACCACCGACCCCGACCTGCAGCACGATCTGAGGCGCGGAGATTTGCTCCAGAGCTCGCGTGAGGGCATAGGCCGTATTGACCGCCCCAAATCCCGTCTCGATGAGATGGGCACCGATTCCCTGCAGTTGCCCAAAGAGCCACCGCCGACCAAAGATCTCTTGCTCGACGGCCAGCTCGAGACACGACGCAAGACGGTCCCCCTCCATCGCCGTGGCGGTGAGCAGGAGGATCGACACGATGGCCTCTGATCAGTCTTGAGAGTCAGTACTGCAGAACGACCTTGACGGGTCGTTCGGCGACGGGTCGATCGGCAAACAGATCGAAGGCCGGTTGGATCTGGTCGAAGGGCAGCATGTGGGTGATCAGGTGTTCCACCTCAATCCGGCCCTGGCAGATCCAATCGAGAGCGGTCGCGTAGTCGTCGTAGGGATTGTCACCGGCATTCACCGTCATGATCAATCGAATCTCGCGACGCTGCATGTGGAGCAGGGGCAACTGAATCTCTCCCTCATGTCCAGCCTTGTCAGGCACGCCAAAGCCGATCACCGTGCCGTTTCGACGTGTCAGATCGGCGGCGAGCCGGTATGTATCGGCATCTCCCACAGCCTCGACGACGATATCTGCCATGGCACCAGCCGTGATGTCGCGTACCGCATCAACAATGGAGTCACGAGTCGGGTTCAGTGTGTGAGTAGCGCCACTTTGGCGGCTGACCTCGAGCCGGAAGTCGAGAGGATCGACAGCGACGATCGAGCGAGCGCCGAGATTTCTCAGCGTTGCGTCGAACAGTTGCCCTGTGGGGCCCTGGCCAAGTACGACCACATGCTGATTGATGATCTGTGAGATCTTTCGAAAGGGCCGGATCACCGTGCCAAGCAATTGCGACATCAGGATCTTTTCCGGCGTCTCATCGCTGGGTAGTCGCAGAAGGCCTGCGTCGTGCGTGAGGACCGCCTCCTGGAAAAGACCATTGTCGCGGTCGAATCCCCACAGCAGAACGAGATCACCCTCTGCATACGATCCGGAAGGGCATGCTTCTACAATGCCGATCCCTTCGTGACCGCTGCCTCCTGGGGCGACGGGGTAGTTTGGGGCGATGCCGAGAAAGTCAGGCAGGTCACTGCCGCAAAGGGCCACCTGCTGTAGCCGGACACGCATCTGACCCGCACGGGGGGCGGGCGTGTCGACGTCGACGAATTCCCATTGACGCGGTGCGCGCAGAGTGGCGGCTTTCACCGCCGCAGCCTCTCAGTACGCTCTCCGCGGGTCTTGGCTGCTTCGATGATCTCTTCCGTATCGACACCGGCCGTCTCCGGGTCGACGACCTTGGCCACCTCGCGCCCCTCAGCTTCAGACCGCTTCGCAAGGTTCACGATAAATGGGTTCGGACGAGGGCGACCATTCGATGTGGTCACGATGGCGAGGGTTGGCTTGTGCACATTGTCCGGATTCGGCTCGTAGACGACGGCCACCTCTTTGTTGTTGAGCTCGACGAGGCTTCCGACAGGATACACGCCGAGAGAGCGCACGAAGAGATCTACGAAGTGCTCGTCGAATTCAGTGCCGCGGTTCTTAAGCAGGGCCACGAGAGCCATGTGCATGGGCATGGCCGGTTTATACACCCGCTTTGCGGTCAGCGCATCATAGACGTCGGCAACGGCGGTCATGCGGGCGTAGGGATGAATCTCATCGCCCTTCAAGCCGTAGGGATATCCACTCCCATCGAGCATCTCATGATGCTGTTCGGCGATGAAGACCTGTTCTTCGGTGAAGCCACCCTCTTCACGCATGATGTCGCCGGAGAACACGGCGTGTTTGCGCATGACTTCGAGCTCGTGGGGCTCGAAGCGACCCGGTTTGTTGAGGATTTCGAGGGGGACACGCGTTTTGCCGACATCGTGCAGCAGTGTCGCCGCGGTGATGGTCGGCAGATAACCTGGATCGACGCCATCCGCCTGGGCCACGGCCACCACGAGGGTGCACACATTCATACAGTGCAGGGCGGTGTAGGGATCGTGCTTCTTGATACGGGTCAGCGACAACATGGCGTCTACGTTGCGTATGATCGACTCGGTGATGACCTCGCTGGCTTCGTTCACCTTCTCCGCGTCTACACCCTTGCCCTCCGCTACATCGGCCAGGGCGCTGGTCAGGGTCTTCGACGTCTCGTCACGGATTTCGGTGGCTCGCTCGATCTCTTCGTCAAAGTGGACGAGACGACCCTCCGGCGGCGGTCTGCGCGACGGGTCGGTAAGGGGTTTCACCCCTTCGGCCAGATCTCCGCCTTTGTCCGTGTCGATGGTGACCATGGACAGACCCGTTTCGCGCAATCGGGTGACCAAGGCATCGGAGGAGATGAGTAGACCACCATTCTTGGAGATCTTCTCATGCATCTTACCCGTCAGACGCGCTCGCTTCGCACTGGAGCCGGTCCGAACCGCATTCAGCGGCTCGAGGAAACGAGTCTCCTCCCCGTCACGTTCCTCGACGATGACTTCGGCTTCGAGAAACATGCCAGCTTGGAGGTGATCGACGGAAATCAGCTTCTTCATGACGCTGGATCGTGAGCCCTTGCTTGGAGGACGCGTGGGTGCGAACCTGTATAAGAAGATGACTCACACGTAGACAGTCAAGAGCCATGGAAGTACACGCATTTACAGGAACTTCCGGGCATTAGCGATGTGTCTGATTCTGCTGGATCACCTCACTGGCGACTCCACCCCCCCTCATACTGGGCGCCAATCGTGAAGAGGTGTACAGCCGTCCCAGTGCGCCACCTGCCTGGCAGCAGCAACAACGTGCCTTCGCCGGCACCGACCTGCAGGCCGGGGGAACCTGGCTTGGCGTGTCGGAGACGGGTGTCGTGGTGGCCGTCACCAACCGTCGTGAGTCCTTACCAGCCGAGGATCCACGCTCCCGTGGACATCTCTGCTTCGATACGTTGCAGCACCCATCCGCGTCCACTGCTCTCGACTGGGCACAGAACCATCTGGAGACGACCCGATATCGAGCCTGCAATCTGCTGATCGCCGACATCCACTCCGCCGGCGTGGTTCATGTGGCCCACACAATCGATCGTCGTGACTTGGGGCCGGGACACCATGTTCTTGCAGATGTGGACATCGATGACACCCAGAGTGTACGGGTGCAGCGCGCACGAGCGTTGGCGACCCAGGCACCGGCGACGGCAGGGACAGTCTCGGCCTGCGTTCTTGCCATGCCGACCTCAGGTCTGACACAGGGCCACTACCGCTTTGCCGCGGGTCCAGCGGATACCCATCCTTTCGAAGACCTCTCTACACAATTGCGGAGCCGAATGAGATGACCCTGCTCTCTACCCGGATCGTCGACATCGTCGTCCACGCAGTGCGGATTCCGCGCCACTATGTGACCCATGTGGCTGAGGGAGGATCTGCTCAGGGCAAACAGGCTTCGGCCTACTATCTGCTCGAGCTGATGGGAGACGACGGGCAGGTCGGACTCGGAGAGATCTCAGACATGGAAGCGGAATGGGATCCGCCACCGCCTGAGCAACTGCGCACGGCCCTCAAGGAAGCCCTGATTGGCCAACCCGTCGTAGACGAGAATTCCCTCAAGGACCGATCCGAATCGGCCCTGTCCGACATCGCTCACCCAGAGCTGAAGCGCCTCACGCGATGCGCCGTGGAGGTAGCCATTCTTGATCTGATGGGCCGATGTGCAGGCGTGCCGGTGTCTGCTCTGCTGGGTGGAACCGTGCGGCGAAACGTGAATGTCAGCTGGGTTGCCTACATCCGGTCGACGGAGGATGTCGTTTCGGAGGTCGAGCAACGACAGAACGAGGGTTTCAGCGCCTTTAAGCTCAAGGTCGGTCTTGACGCGGATCAAGATGATGATCGCGTCGAACAGGTTCGGGCACGCCTCAACCCGGGAGCTCACCTACGCGTCGATGCGAGCGGTGCGTGGGGCCCATCCGAGGCACGAGACCGCCTGCACCGGCTCGGCGAACTGGGGATCGACGCCGTTGAGACACCCCTGGCGGTGGTCGCCCGCAGTATTGCCAAGGATCGACCGCACGTGATCGACGAGGACCCGGAGTCTGCCGCGAGGCAGCTTGCCTCTCTCAGGTCAGAGGTCGCAGTGCCACTCATCGAGCACGTGGGGGACTTCGAGGACCCCTTCACGCTGGCCTTGCTCGCTCACCGATCGGTGGATGCCATCAACGTGATCCCCGCACAGGCCGGTGGTCTGCGTCGGGCACGGCGCCTGCTCGGGTTGGCTGAAGCGGCGCGGATCCCCGCCCTGTTGGGTAGCACCGTTGAGTTGGGGATTGGCACGGCGGCGGCCCTTCACGTGGCGGCCACCAGCCCTGCCGTCACGTGGGCCAGCGATCTGGTCGGACCGGGGTTGCTCACGGCAGATGTGGTGGAACCGGCCATGACCTACGTGTCTGGCCAGTTGAGCACGCCCCCGGGCTCCGGACTGGGTGTACGTCTGTCACCTGAGGCCCTTCAGCGTTGGCAGGGTTGAGCCCCTCGCCGCCGCGGGTGACACGCCGTGGCCGGCTACCTAAGATTGGCGCCTCACTTCCAAAGGAGGTCGACCATGCCCCGGTTGTTCGGACGTAACTACACACGGCAACAGATTCAAGATCTCGTCGGAGATATGTCGCAGGTCGCCGGGATCCGGCGTGGCGAACTGGTGGAAGGCACCGAACGCGGTGCGGGGTTGATGGAGGTGACCAATGCCTCAGGCCTTCAATTCTCGGTGCTTCCAGGCCGCGCCCTCGACATCAGTGCCGCTACGTACAAGGGGATGTCCCTGTGCTTCCGCTCCAAGACCGGTGATGTGGGCCCCGCCTTCTACGAACCCACCGGATACGATTGGATGCGAGGCTCCTTCCTCGGTCTGTTGACGACCTGTGGTCTGACCTTCGTGGGACATCCCGAGACGGATCCGCAGGAGGAGAACGAGGAACTGCCCCTCCATGGACGACTGTCCTACATCCCCGCCAAGGATGTGTATTCACGAGGAGCGTGGGAAGGTGACGACTATGTCCTGCGTCTCGGTGGGCGGATGCGCGAACATATCATGTTCGGCCACTGTCTGGAGATGACACGAGAGATGTCGACGGTCCTGGGTGAAAGTGTCATTCGAATACACGACCGCGTTGAGAATCTCGGTGCCGATCCTGCCCCCCTGATGGTACTGTATCACACCAACCCCGGTTGGCCCCTGCTGGATGCCGGTGCGCGTCTGCTGGTGAACTCACGCAAGACGACAGAATGGACGAAAGACGAAACGGTGACGGCCGACGTGTACACGAAGGTAGCCGGTCCTCGGAAGCGGATGCATGACGACGTCTACGTACACAGGCCGCGCGCCGATCGACGGGGCGACGTTCGTGTCGGCCTCGTCAACGACCGGCTCGGTTTAGGACTGTATTGGAAGTTTCCGCGCAAGGAACTGCCCCTGCTGAATCAGTGGCAGCATTTCCACAGGGGCACGTATGTGTCGGGCATCGAACCGGGCAACTGCAGTGCTCTCGGTCGTGCGTGGAATCGGAAACACGGCACCCTCGAGTGTCTGGCACCGGGAGAGAGCCGTGAATTCCACCTCGAGATGGGTGTCCTCGACGGCGAGAAGGAGATCGGTGCCTTTGAGCGATCCATGGGCTGACCCCGCTGGGCCTCGCCTTTGTCGCTAGGGCGACTCAGTGGCCTTGGCCTGCCCGTTGGACAACGCACCGTAGATATCAAGCAGTCGCCGTGCGACGATGGACTCGGTGTAGTTCTCGATCACGCGCTGCCGACCGGCATCGCCCATCTGCTGGCGCAGATCATCATCGTCATGCATCCGTGCCACGGCCTGATGTAGCGCTGCCACGTCCTTCAGGGGCGTGAGCAAACCGGTTTCACCATCCACCACAACTTCACGGCATCCACGGATGTTGCACGTCACCGTGGGCCGCGCCATCGCTGTGGCTTCCAGCAGAGACTTCGACAAGCCTTCCCGGTGAGAAGCCAGCACGAACACATCCATCGCCGCATAGAGTGCGGGCATGTCGTTGCGGCCTTGTAGAATCTGGCACCTGTCCTCGATCCCATGACGACGGGCCAGTTCGAAGGGATCGACCGCATCGGACTGCTCGGGCTCGAAGAGCCCCACCACGAGAAAACGAACGTTGGCGTGTGTTTTTGCTAGTTGGCCCGCCATTTCGAAAAACTCCAGATAGCCTTTTTCTTCGACGACGCGCCCTACGGTGCCGACAACGAACTCGTCAGACGACCACCCCAACTCGGTGCGCTTGGTGTTGCCTACCTCGGGTTGGGCAGCGGGATCGAAATAGGTCTCGTCCACGCCGTTGCCGACATGGTGCAGGCGATCTGCGCATTTGAACCGTCTCTGCGTCGCGTAACTCAGGTCTTCCTCAGACTGAAACAACAGATGATCTGACCAGAAGGCAGTCCATCGCTCCGCCGCGAGCGCCGCCGCGTGATACAAGCCCCGTGTCAGATCGTGAAACAGGAAACCATGCACCGTGTGCAGCACGTGTGGTGCGCCAGCCAGCAACGCGATGGGAGGCCCAAGCAGTCCCGCCTTGGGATTGTGCGTGTGGATGATGTCGTAATCGCCACGACGGATCACGTGATACATGGCGATTGATGTCCGGGCGTCGGTCCAGGGCGAAATCTCTCGCTCAAAGGGCAGATACCGGACGCTGAATCCCAGATCTGACAGGCCCGATTCGTAGTCGACGCCACCCGCGGCACCTGAGTCGGGCGCGCGACCACAGAGGATGTCGATTTCGCAACCGGCGGCCAGCAGGTGAGTCAATCGGCGGCGCAGCAGAAGCCAGCATATCCGGTCGGTGGGTACCACGTGGGCAACGCGCATCAGGTTGCCTGGCGCTTCACAGCCCCGCCTCGCCCCACACCGACATCAGCGCCCTGGCTGTGGCCTGACAGGCGTCTTCCGCGGACATCTCCTTCACGGTGGTGCTGAAGGGCTCCACCATGACAGGACCACCGTAGCCGATACGCTTGAGGGCGGTGAGAAATGTGACGATGTCGATCACACCCGTCGCCCCGGGCAACTCCCGTTGGCTGTCGATCTGGGCATCGACGGACATATCCGGTGCGTCATTCACATGCACATCGACGACCTGTTCGGGATTCAGCCTCTGCAGATGAGTGCTGTCTTCACCCGCGGTGTACCAGTGCCAGGCGTCGAGAAGGAATCCCACCCTGGGCCCCACAGCGGCACACAGTTCGGCCATCTGATCCATGGAATGGATGAAGGTGTGTTTGCTGTTTTCACGGCTCTTCAGGGGCCCCACGTACTCCAGCCCCAGATGAATGCCATGGTCATCGAGGATTTCGGCAGCGGGGCGCAGGCGCTCGACGTGGAAGGCGAAATTCTCCTCGAAGGTGAGTTCGTTCGAAGCGGGGCTGATCCACGTCGCCGTGCGACGCACGCCCACGTCTGCCGCGACGGCGGCCTGTGATGCCAGTGCCGCAAGACTCTGCTCGAGATCTTGCTCACCTTGTCGAAACTCGACAGGAAAACCAAAGGCCGACAGACGGACCCCCGTCTCGTCGCAAAGTTCTCGCACGTGATCGGCACCGAGTTGAACCGCTTCGGCAATACTGAAGTGATAACCGGCAAACCCGTGGCGTGCGGCCAGACGCAGGCCTTCTTCCAGGCTGGCGACAGAGACGCCGATCGCTCCCGGACTCAGAGACGTGAACATGGTCTACTCCTCAACCCAGATCCCGTGGCTGCGAAAAAACCGAACTTGTCTGTGCGAAACGCGTCCTACGCACTCGAGCATACTAGACTGCAACATTGTTCTGCGGGCGACCCTCGAGAAAGACGATGACATTGTCTACGGCACCCCCGTTGAGCAGGTCCACTCCCTCGGGCGTCTGATCGGCGGCGTGAGGAGTCATCACGACCTGCTCGCAATCGCTGATCGGATGAGCCTCGACAAAGGGCTCGTCGGGAAACACGTCCAACCCGGCACCGGCCAGCTGTCCTTTCTGCAGCGAATCAGCCAATGCATCGAGATCCACGACAGGTCCCCGGGCGCCATTCAGCAGCACCGCGTCGTCCTTCATCACGGCCAGCTCCTGTTGGCCGATGAGGCCTCGTGTATCCTCGGTCAACGCCACGTGAAGGCTGACATAGTCACTTTGCTGCAGAAGTTCGGACAACGTGTCCACGAATCGAACACCGAGTTGGCTGGCTCGCTCAGGTGTTGGATTGAAGGTCCATGCGATCACGTCCATCCCCATGGCCCGGCCAAGGCGCGCCATCTCTGCGCCGATGTTCCCGGTGCCGACGATGCCCAGCGTCTTACCCTGAACGCCGAGGTTCATTCTTCGCGTCCACCGCTGCTCACGGATCTCGGCGGTCTGAAAAGCGGCACGCTTGGCGACCGTGAACAAGAGACCAAACATGTGTTCGGCCACCACCGGTGCTGTTCGTCCGGGCTGATTGGATACGACAATACCGAGGTCAGCGGCCGTCTTCAGATCGATCATATCCGTGCCGATGGAACAAGTGGTGATCATGCGTAGATCGGGCAGTGCACGCAGTTCCTCGTCGCGCCAGGTCACCGATCCGCGTGAATTGATGACCACCTGGCAGCCTGCTGCACGTTGAATCTGGTCTTGTTTCGATGCGGGACGATCCGCATGGATGACCACTTCGCCGTAGGACTGCAATCGGTCGAGTTGAGGCGATCCTGCGATCTGTGGAGGATCATCGCCTGGGACGAGAATACGTACGGAATCTGACATGAAGGTTGTCTCAACAGAGAGCGGATTGAAGGGAGTTGCCGGTCCATCTACCTTGTCTGCGGCAGTTCGGTAATAGAGCCCCATCTTCGCCAATCTGTCAAAGACCGGTCTGACCGTCCTTGACCCCGAAAGGCATCGCCGTGGATCCATTGCTGAATACGATCATGCTCGAACCGAACCGATGGACGGCTGAGAAGCGACTCAGTTGGCCCTTGATCGACCTGCTGGAACCCGTGCAATTGGCGGGGTTCCACCAGATCGAGATCTGGCAGTATCACATCAGTGAGCTGAATGATGGCGAAGTCGAAGATCTGCAGGCCCGGCAGGAGCAGTTGGGCATGCAGACGATTGCCGTCGGCGCTTATCCGCAGTTTCACCATCAGGATGGCGAGGCCGAGACCTATGCCGCTGAGTTGGAACGAACCGTCGAGGTCAGTGCCGCCATGGGTGCCAATGTCTTCAAGATCTTTCCCGGCCGCGTGGCCAGTGCGGATGCGGATGCCGGTGTGCGCGAGCGAACCCTGCAACGATTGCGGGCCTTAGCTGGCAATGTGAGCGAACATGGGATGATCCTGACCCTCGAGACGCACGGCGGAACACTGTGTGACACACCCGCCAGCACCCAGCAGCTCTTAGCGGAGCTGTCGGACGTAGAAAATCTTGCGATCTGCTTTCAGCCCTATGTGGAGCATGACACGGAATCGACGACCGACTTCTACGACAGCATCGCTCACCGTGTCCATCATCTCCATCTGCAGAACAGACTCAGTGCAGAGCGACAGACGGTGTGTCTGGAAGACGGAGACTGGGTGGACTACTCTAGGCTGCTTCCTCACATCCGGGATACGGGCTTCGAAGGAATCGCCTGCATCGAGTTCACGGCGGGGATCACCCCACCCGAGGGTCAGACCTTCTCCCTCGATGAGGTGATCGGCAATGCGGTAACCGATCGAGAGTTTGCCAAGAAGGTCTGGACCGGTTGACCAGCCGGTAGAGGCCGACGACCGCCTGAATATCCAAGTCCATACGTTGACTTATCTGGTTGTGCCCGTATGTTTTACAGGCTTTCCCTCCCCCTGCGCCGTGAGGCCCCGTGACCACCGATCTGTCCCGTCCTGAGTACTACATCAATCGCGAACTCTCCTGGTTGGACTTCAACCGCAGAGTCCTCGAAGAGGCCCAGGACGACCGCAATCCGCTGTTGGAACGGGTAAAGTTCCTCGGCATCGTCGCCAACAATCTGGACGAGTTTTTCGAGGTTCGTGTTGCGGGGTTGCTGCAGATCCGTGAGAGTGGCGGCGGTCCCACCGGCCCGGATGGGCTCACGCCGGATGAGCAGTTGAAGGCCATTGGGCGAGCCGCCCACGCACAGGTCGACGCTCAGTATTCATGCTGGAACGATGATCTGCTCCCCGCATTGGCCGCCGAGAAGATCCATCTGTGGGAAGTGGATCAGTTGCAAGGCGGGCACCTCGCCTTCATTCGCCGCTATTGGCGAGGCGAGCTTGAACCGATCCTGACGCCGATCGTCATCGACCCTGCTCACCCCTTTCCCCGTGTTCTCAACAAAGCCCTCTGTATTGGTGTGCTCCTCGAACAGAATGGGCAGACCGCCGTGGGTGTCGTCACCGTGCCGCGCGTGCTGCCGCGTATCCTGCGACTGCCAGATCTCGACGATGGCTCGGTGCACCTGGTCACCCTGGCAGGGATCGTCGAACACCAGATCAGTGAGCTTTTTGAGGGCTATGCCGTCACGGGCCATGGCGCCTTCCGGGTCACCCGCAATGGCGAACTTTTCGTGAACGAGGAAGAGGCGGACAATCTCCTCGAAGAGATCGAAGAGTCCCTGGAGAAGCGGCGCAAGGGAGACGTGGTTCGCCTCGAGATCGATCGAGGAGCCCCTGAACGTCTGGTGAGTTTTCTCAGCCGGCAGTTCGCCATCGTCAAGGATCAGGTGTACTACGCCCACGGCCCGGTCAATCTCAACCGGATCTTCGCCATCTACGATCAATCACCTCGCCCAGACTTGAAGGATCGACCCTTTACTCAGGTCGAAGTGAGTCTCCCGGAGAAGGCCGACACCTTTTTTGAAACCATCCGCCGACGTGATGTCGTGCTTCATCACCCGTACGAATCCTTCAGTACGGTCATCGACTTCATCGACAGGGCCGCATCCGATCCGCGAGTGTTGGCGATCAAACAGACCTTGTACCGAACGGGTGAAGATTCGCACGTCGTACAGGCCCTCATCTCAGCATCTGAGCGTGGCAAAGAGGTGACGGCCCTCGTGGAGTTGAAAGCCCGTTTCGACGAAGCTTCGAACATCGAATGGGCAAAGCAGTTGGAGGAAAGCGGCGTCCATGTCGTGTATGGACTGTTGGGCATGAAGACCCACTGCAAGCTGTCCATGCTCGTGCGACGAGACGAGGACCGTCTTAGGCGATACGTCCACCTCGGCACAGGCAACTACAATCACACGACGGCTCGGCTGTACACCGACATCGGTCTGCTGACGGCGCGCGAAGAGATCACCCGCGAGGTGGCGGAGATCTTCAACATGCTGACAGCACGATCGGAGGAGACCTTCCGGCAGTTGCTGGTGGCTCCAACGACGCTGATGAATGGCATGCTAAGGAGAATCGAGCGCGAGACCGAACACGCGCGAGCGGGCAGACCTGCAACGATTATCGCGAAGATGAACGGTCTTACCGATCCCAAGATCATCAAGGCCTTGTATCACGCATCGATGGCGGGGGTCGAGATCGATCTGATTGTGCGCGGCGTGTGTCGACTGCGACCGGGCATGCTCGGAATCAGCGAACGCATTCGGGTGGTCAGCATCATCGGCCGATTCCTCGAGCATAGTCGTCTGTACTACTTCGCCAATGGTGGGAATCCTGAGCTGTGGGCGGGAAGTGCCGATTGGATGAGCCGCAACCTGCGCAATCGGGTAGAGGTGATCTTTCCGATCGAGGATGAGATCATCCGGAACAGGCTCGTCCTGTTCCTGCAGTTGTGTCTGGCGGATCGGATCAAGGCACGGGCTTGCGGGGCGGATGGTCGATATATGCGGCTCGAAGCAATGGACGGTGAACCTGCCCTGAACATGCAGGACACCCTCATGGCCATGGCGCAGGGTGCCAGCCCTCCTGAGAATCTGCCGCCCCTGCCGGGTTGGCCCACTGCGGCCCTCGACGGCGACAGGGCCAGGCGGGCTTGAACGTGGCAGCTGCCGACACGCGCGCTCTGCTCGACCAGCTTCAACGCCCTCTGACCGACAACCCACGCCTGGGTATCGTCCTGGCCGCAGGACATGGCAAGCGGATCCGCTCTGCCACATCCAAGATGCTGCACGAAATCTGGGGACGACCTTCGGTTCAACGCGTGGCGGATGCCGTTTCGGCGGGCGTGGACAGTCCGAATCAGGTAATCGTAGTCGGCATCAAGGGCGAGGACGTAGCGCGCACACTCGACGCCTGTCCGGGACGGCGTTTCGCCTATCAGGAGAATCCGGTACTTGGACTTCCTGGTGGGACGGGGGATGCTGTCCGGGTCGCTCTCGAGCATTTCGATGCCGAAGATCGGACGGTGTATGTCTTTCCTGGCGACATGGCTCTTCTCACCCAGCGCGTGGTGGCCCAGTTCAGACAGGATTTCGAAGCGCAGGACTGCGACATGATGGTGCTCACGGGTCTGTACGACGGCACGGCGGAGACCAACTACTACGGCCGGATTGTGCGCGTGCCGGATGTGGATGCCCAGGGCGATTCGACGGGCGCCGATGTGGGGCGCTTGATCGCGATCAAGGAACACAAGGACATCCTCGGTCTACCTGCCGATGGTGGTGAAACTCTGCAGTACAAGGGCCGGGACTTCACCTTCACGCGAGACGAGTTGCTACGAATCAACGAGATCAACACCCTCGTTGTCGCCTTTCGCGAGCGGGCCCTGCGAGAGCACATCGGCTCCATGGATACGGACAACGTTCAAGGCGAGCTGATGCTCACGGACCTGGTCGAGATATTCAATCGCCACGCCTTGATCGTTCGCGCCGTTCCCGCCGTCAGCGAAGAGGATATCCTCGGCTTCAATGTGAAGAGTGTCTGGCGACAGATGGAGTCCATCGCCACACGTCGCTCCTACGAACGGCTGATGGATATCGTGACCGTCGTCGACGAAGATGATTTCTATCTCGATGACGATGTCATCGACCAGATCATCGCCCTCGACGAGGAACAGGGTCCCCTCGATATCGTCATTGGCAAGGGAGTACAGGTGGGCAGGGGCATCCGGCTGGCACCCAAGGTGCATCTTGGAGATCGCTGCCGATTGTCAGGATCTGTCGTATTCGAGCAGGGCGTTCACATCGGCCCCGGTGTCGAATTGAGCACCTATCCCGGGCAGACCATGGTCCTGAGATGTGACTCGCAGGTTCTTGCCCGCAGCGTGTTGAAGGGAAATCTGGAGTTGGGCGCCGGCAGTCGCGTCGAATCTGGCGTGTTGATGACCGGCAGCAATGAGCACCCGATGCGGGTTGGAAAGGGCGTGACCATCAAGGGCACGAGCTACCTGTATGGCTGCCGGGTCGATGATGATATCACGATCGAGCATTCGGTGATCAAGAGTCGTCACGTGCATCGTGTCATGCGTCGTGATGGCTCAGTACAACCTGTTCGATACGTGCTGCCACCGCCGGAAGGCCTGGATTCGATCGCCCCCCTGTCCTAGGCGTTATGCAGGTGTCTTAGGCGTCGCGGAGAGCGTCAACCTGGTCCCGTCTGATCTTGCAGACCATGGTGTAGGCAGGATCGAAGACGTTCCCCAGATCGTATTCGACGCACTGCCCAAGCAGATGGTGCGCCGTTCGTGAATCGAGACCGATTTCCTCGCTCGTTAGCCAGGACAGCATCTCCGTGGTCGCGTGCTGTACACACTGATCCAAGGGACGAGCATTTCCCACGGCCATCATCCATGTGTCATCCAGTGCTCGTGGCCAGCCAATGCGTCGTCCCTTGATTAGTTCCACCTTGAAACGCACGGCGAAAGAGATCTCCACACCGGTGCCGACGATCTCACCGTCGCCCTGGGTGGCGTGCCCATCGCCAAGATGAAACAGAGCCCCTGGCGCAAACACAGGGAACTGCACCTGCGTCCCCTGGCGGAATCCACGGTAGTCCATGTTGCCACCGTGCGTCGATGACGTGGCCGTCGAAATCGCTTGCCCCCCTGCAGGACCGACCCCGAAACAACCGACCATCGGATCCAGTGCGATGGGTGTTCGAGTCATGGGGCCATCGCCGGTGGCCAACTGCACGGTGCCCGCCTCCAGATCGACATTCCAGCGGAATGACGGGCGCGCATCGTCGTCGAATTGGGGCTTGGGATTGTCGTGAAACTCGGGAGTGAAGCCGGGCTCCAGTACGTTGGCGGCGACCTGTCCACCCGTCCAGCCCCACGGTCGATTGGGCGTGAGTTCCTCCAGATGAACGATGAGCGTGTCCCCCTCTTCGGCACCACGGACGAAGAAGGGCCCCGTCATCGGGTTTCCTCTGGGCGTCACTCGCTCACCGGTTTGATCGCGCCCACGCGCATCGACCGTCGTGGTAGCGACCGTGTCGCCGGAATCGATCTCGAGGACAGGATCGTGCCAACCGATGGTCGTGTGGTAATGGTCCGGTGTGAAATCGTGATGGGCCATCAGGAGCCCCCGCCCAGGATAATCTCCTTGCCGGTTCGACTCGACTCGTAGATCGAGTTGATGATCTCCACGGCGTGACGCGCACTGTCGAGGCTGATGTGGGGGTCGCGTCCTTCCCTTAGCGCATCCATGAGATCGATCACGATCTGCGTATGGCCGTCGAAGCTCACGGCAAGGGGATCGGCAGCGCCGCTCTTCTTGTCCGCCTTGGCGCCGAAACTCTCGAGCATCTTCGCCTCCTGCGCGCCATCCTCGTCGTTGAGCATCTTCCACCCGTCGAGGGCGCCCTCACGCTTGCTGACAGAACCATCACTGCCATAGAGCATCAAACGCTGGTCAAATCCGGGATAGGCGCAGGTGGTTGTGAATAACGTTCCAATGGCGCCACACTCGAAGCGCAGCAGGGCCACGGTCTGATCTTCGGCTTCGATGTCGTGGCCGAAGACGCCGAACATCCCCATGACCGAGGCGACTGGACCGGCGAACCATTGAAGAAGATCGACCGTGTGCACACCCTGGTTCATCAAAGAACCGCCACCATCCATATCCCAAGTCCCTTTCCAGGAACCGTGAGGGCCATCGTAGTAGGTCTGCTTGCGATACCAGGGCAGGTGGCCGTGCACGCCGATCAGGTTGCCGAGTTTCCCACCAGCCACAGCGTCGCGAATCTGACGATTCAGCGGGTCGAGGCGGGATTGGAAGATCCCAGCGGCCTTCACACCCGCCTTGTCGACGGCGGCGATGAGTGCGTCGATGCGGTCGACGCGGATATCGGCGGGTTTCTCGACGATCAGGTGTTTACCAGCAGCCACTGCCTGCAGAGCCAACTCCACATGCGTGCCTGAGGGTGTCGCAATGTTGACGACATCGACCTCGTCGTCGGCCAACAGTTCATCGAGATGACTCCAGGCCTTACACCCGTACTCCTCTGCAGCAGGACCAAGGCGCTCGGCATCGACGTCACAAACGCCGACGAGACGGGCACCTGGGGCATTCTGAACAGCCTTGCAGTGATGTCGGCCCATACCAAGGCCGACGACAGCGAATCCGATTTCAGCGGACATCACAAACTCCAGCGGACGACGTCCGAGTTGAAGTGGACGCGTCGATGCAAAGGTCAATGGAAAAGGACGAAGAAAGATCGTCGAAGAAGCTAAGTCACTCAGAAGGCGGTGAACACCTTGGTTGTACCGTCGTCCCCCTTCACGCAGCCATTGATCAGTTCGGATGGCGAGTCACCGAACAGGCGGTTTGTGCGTCCTACGGTGTAGAGATACTTACGGCCCGTCTGTAAGGCTTCCGTCTCGTTCTCCTCGGCCTCTTTCCTGGCAGCCGAGGCCAATCGGGCCGGCTTGTATTCCCTCAGCGCGAACAGATCGACGAAGGTCCCATCCTCGTAGTCCTCGACGTAGTGCATCTGGCCATCCTCGCTGACCCGCACGTAGAGTTCCTTGAGATTGGCGTTGCCCACCACTTTGTCCAGACTGACCACGGACAGCGCAATCCTTGCATTGTCCTGGTGACGGCGTTTCTCGGGCTTGGAGCGGAAGCTGGCCATCAAGACTTCACGCAGCATTTCGAGCAGCTGTGGAATCACCTTGTCCGGCTGATGCACCGAGTCGATCACGGCCCAAGCCTGGCCGCAAACGTGCTTCCCCGCATCGTCGTAGATGGCTCCCAGATCACTGGGCTGCAGCAACTCCACCGGTACATCGCCTGCCCGGGTCTTCTCGGCGCCTTCAAAGGTCAATGGATTGGCAGCCAGCTCAGCGTGGAGTTTCTCTTCAGAAGCCGTATGGCCTTCGTTGACCAAGTCTGTCGCGAACTCCCGACTCGCCAACGTCCTCTATCGCAACGTCCAAGGACCTATCGGCGTCGATCTCATCCCAAAACGTGCAACGCTGGCAAAAACAGATAAAAGGAGGCGCTACTGAACGTCGTACCGAAGAAACGAGAGCCACGCCCCCATGAAGAAAATCACATTCCAAAGCACCAGGAGAAGGATGTCCGGATAGACAGACGTCAATCTCTCGCTTGCTGGCATGTAGGAGAATTCAAACTGCGGCGCATCACTCAGATCTATGTCGTTGAACTGCTCCATCAACTCCGGTGTCATGCGACCCCGATTCTCCTCCATGACACGACGGAAGTCCGCCTGCTTCTCCTCTGCGTAGACGCCCCACTCCTCTGAGAACGCCTGTAGTGCCTCAACATACCGCTGTTCCTGCGTAATCCCAGAGGCCGCCAGATCGAGGCTGGCAAGGGTGAAGGAGGTCATGGGCGAGACACGCGCGATGATCGCAGACCAGCGCATCTGATGTCGCACACGAGCGGTCTGGCTGTCGGAGACCTTCTGCATTTCCGCCTCCATCTCCTGACGCATGTCATCGAAGCGCTGGCGCAGGGCCTCATCGAACACATCGTCGCGTCCCTGCTTCTCCTGCTCCTCGCGGAAGATCTTCTGGAAACGCTCACTCCATTCCTGCTGAATCGCCTGTTTCTCGCGCCGCATGCTCTCCTGGGATGGGATGGGCAGAACCTGCGAAACCGCATAGGGCGCCATGTTGGGCAGGGCGAGCACGAAAGCCACCCACAACAACAGCAGAACGGTGATCGACGTCGATGCGAGTCTCGTTCGACTGCTGACGAAGATTCCTAAGGAGAAGATCGCTGCCAGATAGAGCAGGGCGAGCACGAACAGCGCCAGCAGAGACAGTGTGCCGTCCATGTCGGGCTCGACCTCTGGAAACAGCAACAGCAGAAGCATCGAGAGCAAAAAGGACACGGTGAAGGGCGCGACCAACGCCAGGTAGCCACCGATCCACTTCCCGAGCAGCACCGTATCTCGCGGCACGCTGTACGACAGGAGCAGCTTGATCACCCCCGATTCGGCTTCACCAGACACGGCGTCGTATCCGAAGGCCAACGCCAGCAGCGAAACGATCACGCCGACGATGAAGACGAAGTCCACCGCCGGAAACAGGGGCAAAACAGGGTTTCCTTCCCAGGTCTCGGGAAAGTCCAGACGATTGCCGGGTTGGATCTTCACGCTCTCCGTCAGTTCCTGGGACAGTCCCCGGACCATCGTATTCATCAGATTCAGGGGTCGATCGACGGTCATCCCCTCATTGACGGACCGGATCTGCGTTCGCTGCTCCAATTCGTTGCGGTGCATGACACGATTCATGTTGTACGTCGACAGCGCCTCACCATAGTCGCGCGTGAGTACAGCCGAACTCAACAGCATCACCAACAGACACACGGCACAGGCGATGGCAAAGCGCAGTGAGCGCAGCTGGTCGAGAAGCTCTTTTCGAACGATGTGCAGCAGCATGAGTACCCTGATCTGTCAGGCGCTAGGTGACGTCATAGCGCAGGAAAAACGCGAAGGAGAGCATGAAGAAGAGCACGGCGAACACCACGAGAAGGAGGATGTCGAACATGGCCGCATCAATGGCGGCCCGCGTCGCCTCCGAATACATCTGAAACCGAGGAATCGAGTCGGGATCGAACCAGTCCTTGTCCTTGACCTGAGGACCTGTGCGCGTGAATTCGACATTCCCCGACCGAAACAGGTCATCACGCCAGTCGTTCTGGGCTTCCTGGAATCGATCGTGAGCGTCGCGGAAACGATCGAAGAGAATGGGGCCCGTACCTGCCAGGCGTGTGACAGCAAATAGATAACTCGCCGACGGGGAGAGCCGTGCCAGTCCCTGGCTGAAGGAGACCTGTCGGGTCATTCGGTCATTGTAGAATTGATCGAGCTTGCGACGCTTACGTTCAGCATCCTGCTGGATGCGTTCGCTCTCCTCCTGATCGCCATACACCTTGCGCTTGCGAATCGACTCCTGCAGCAGCTGTGCTTCGCGATCGATGGCCTGCTGTTCTGCGTCTATGACCTGGCGCGATGGAACGGGCGCCACCAGTCGAGCGGTGATCGGCGCGAGATTGGGAACCACGAGAATCCACACGATCCACACCAGCAAGGAGAGTAACAGTGCCGTGGATCCTCTGTGAGTGGCAGTGGAGATAAACAAGCCAAGGCTGAAGAAGACAGCGATATACAACAGAGATATCAGTGAGATCGCGGCAAAACGGATCACGTCGTCCGGCTGCAACTGCATGGCCCCCGACAGAGACAGATAGACGAAGCCTCCCGCGACAGCCACCGCAAAGGGAGCGGAAATCGAAAGGTATCCACCTACCCACTTGCCCAGCAGCACAGTGTCGCGCGGCACCGAGTTGGAGAGCAGGACTTTCAATGTGCCGCGCTCTTTCTCACCGCAGATGGAATCGAAGACAAACAGCAAGGCCAGTAGACTCAGGACTATGTTGACCACATAGGCGAAATCCGGCGTCTGAAACACATCGTAGAGAACGTTGCGACCTAAGCGATCGTCACTGGAACGGGTGACGAAGCGATTTCGTGAAGACACCTGCGTAGGGAGGCTGCCCTCAAGACCCCGAGCCAGAACCGACAGGGGGCGCGGCGCCCTGGCACCTGGCAGATCGGCCTGGATCACCTTCTGGAATTGCTCATTCGCGTCAGGTGTATTCATGATCTCGTCGATTTTGGTGGTGAGTTGCCCCTCGGCACGGATGTACTCGTCGACTTTCGTCCGATGCTGCGAGCCCATGAGAAACATGGACACCACCACCAGGATGAAGAGCAACGCGTAGGTCACGGCGAAGCGGAAACTGAGGACGTTGTGCAGGACCTCTTTGCGGATAATTCTCAGCAACAGCATCGTCCACTCACTGGAAAAGGAGGACCCCGAAATCGTCGGGACTGTGGCCACCACTGTAGGTACGAACCCACTGGTTGTATTCCTGACCGCGGTAGACGCGGATCAGATTGAACCCCCAGACGGTTCCAGGTGTCGGCGAAGGAATGTTGGTGTCGTCAAAATCGATTCGGTACTCGAGAGCCCAATGATCTGAGCCGATGTGAGTTGCGAGGTCGTCACTCGCCCGCCACGTCTCGTCGCTGAAATCAGCCCTGAAGTCGCCACTTTCGAACATCTCTTGTCGCGAACGCGCAATCCACTCGTCCACACGGACGCCAAGATTGTTGATGCCAATGTGAGCGTAGGAGCTGTGATTGAAATTCGTGTCGATAAACAGTTCAATAATGTCATCGGTCCAGATACTCTCATCCCCTACAGGACCACCTTCGTACTGGTCGGCGTCCTCCTGTTCCTCGAGTGTAATCTTGGCCACCAGATTCTCAGGTTCAGCATCTTCTCCGTAGAAACCGATCCACAGCGACTCGGCAGTCCGGCCAATGAAAAAGTGAGATCGGTGCTCGGAGGAGGTGGCCGCTGTATGCCCAAAGGAAAACTGGTAAGCCCCATGCGGCCCGGGCCGCATGGCGCCAAGCCTTGTCGTCGAGTCGCCCATCCAGGTATGGTTCGTCAGGTAGCAGAGGCACATCCAACAATAGACCGTGTGCTCGTAGCGTGTCGAGCCCGCGCTGGGGGTTGTCGTTTTCGTAGATGAAACGCCCAGCTGGTAGTGTGCCCGCTGACTGGTCGGGTCGATGGCCAGAGCATCGGCGTAGATCGACTCCGCCTCGGAAAGCCTCGACTCGAGGGTGGCCTGGCGCGCCTTGGTCAGCACTTCATCGACCTGCGACGCCACGCGAATCATGGCCTCGTTTCGCACGGCAATGTCGTCGTCATGGAGCAGGAGACGAGCGAGAGAATCGACGACGGCTTCCTGCTCGGGCCCGAGTCTGCCGGAAAAACTGTCGACGGCGATGATCGCCTCAAGGCGCACCTTTGCATCAGTGTCGCCAAGTGCCGTGATCACGGCGTCGAGAAGCTGGGTCCGTCGATGCATACCGGCGAGCCGGATGAGCCGGCCTCGCAGGGTGGCATCGGAGTCCTGCGCCAGCAGACGAGTGCAGGGCGGAACCGATGCGCTCGCCGTCAACACGCATCATCAGACTGACGAGAATCTCCACGAGGGCCGCCCTCGCCTCGGCTACGCTGTGGATCGGCAAGGGCCTGTAACAGGGGCTCCACAGCGCGTTCCTTTGCCAGCAGCAACTCCTGCGTGGTTGCTTCGCGCTCTTCCACGGTGCCAGACAGGTCGTCGATCAGGTCATCCGGCCCCTGAGCACATCCGGAAATCCCGACGCCGAAAGAGACGACGAGAATGACGACGCTTGAACATCTGAGCAAGTTGTGGCGGGGGGAGATCATCCCCGGCTCCGGAGTCAGGCGGCCTGTTCGGCTGGTTGACTCACGTATTCGACGTAGATTTTCTCGAGGTCTTCCTGCTCGAGTTCGTCGCTGGAGAAGATGCGTACGAGATTACCTTCCACCATGATGCCCACGCGATCGGCGATCTGTTTGGCGCGGAAGATGTCGTGCGTCGTCATCCAGATCGCCTTGTTCTCTTTTCGCAGCTCGGCCAGCAGTTGGAGAAACTCGGCGCCACTCTTGGGATCGAGTCCGGATGTGGGTTCGTCCAAGAGAATGACCTCGGCATTCTTCATGATCGCGATGGCGATCCCCAGCTTCTGCCGCATGCCTTTGGAAAATCCCTTCACGCGACGGTCGAAAGCATCTTGCTGTAGGCCCACGCGGCCCATCACCTCGCGATACTCGTCGTCGCTCACGTCCTTACAGCCACCGAGTTTGGTGAAGAATTCGAGATTCTGCCGGGCCGTGAAGTTGCCGTAGAGCATGACATTCTCAGACACGTAGGCAACGTGCTTCTTTGCCTCGAGGGGGTCCTTGGTCACATCGATCCCGCAGATCTTCACGGTCCCTGCTGTCGGTTCCGTAAAGCCAAGGGAGACCATCAAGGTCGTCGTCTTTCCCGCTCCGTTGGCACCCAACATGGTGAAGATCTCCCCCGGCTCGATGGTCAGAGACAGGTCGTTGACGGCGTGAACGTCGCCATAGTGCTTGGAAAGGCCGATGATCTCGAGCATGCGGAGTATCCTTTACAGGTAGTCAGAGCCACGGGAGTACGTGCCAGTGATTTTCGCCGTTACAGTGGCGGCGGAAGGTGGTCTATGTCAAGCGTTTCCCAACCCCTCTGCGTGAGCGATGAAGGGCCCATCATTTCGCGTGTCACGAATCTTGACAACGTCCGCCTCACAGATCTAAGCTAACGCGAATATCGTTTCAAACCGAAATCTCTGATTTTCTTGAACTTGCGACCATCCAACTTGACCACAGGCCTCCTGGCAATCTGCCTGGCGATTCCCGTTCTGGGTCTCGCTCCGACAGAGGCCGGTACGAGCCTTCCATCGATGATTGAAGCGGCACTGCAAGGCAACCGAGACTTGCAGGAGGCCCGTGAGCGCATTGACGAGGTCCATGCAGACCAGGTCGTGGTGCTTTCGCGCCTGATGCCGCACGTGAGCCTGACGGCGGGTTACGATGCCCTGCAGACCGGTGCGCGAGGGCGCCTCAACGATGAGGTATCGTCGCAACTGCTCTATCAGCAGCGTCTGTTCGAGTACGGCCCCCATGCGGCCCAGGAGGTGCGTCTGCGCAGCGACCTTCGCAACGCCATGTTTGAGTATGAAGAGCAGGTGTACACCGTGCTCTCACGCGTGTGGGAAGTCTACCATCTGATTCTGCTGGAGGACCAGCAGATCGCGCTGCGACAAGCTTCGCGCGACAGCTTCGAGGTCTTTCTGCAGAAACAGACGGCGCGTTTCGACGAACGACTCGCATCTGAGGAAGACATGCTGCAGGCCGAGCTCAACGTGTTGAATGAAGAGCTCCAGATCAACAGCCTGCAGCGACGGCAGTTCAATGACAAGATGGAACTGCTGCGGCTGATCGGGCGCCCCATCGGTGCCGGAATCCAACCGGCGGGAGAGCTGGCCCCTTTCTCGGTGGATCAGGACGAGGCGGTTCGCATTGCGCTGGCCCGTGATGTTCAGATTGGGCTGAATTCGCAGTTGCTCACCGAACAGCAGCGGGTGGTTCGCGAACAGCGGTGGGAGTACGCGCCTGACATCTCGCTGAATACGGGTGTCGACGACGGGCGTCGCAGTGCGTCGGTCACGATCGACCGACAGAACAGCACGTGGGGTGTCGATATGGCTGCGGGCCTCAGTCTGGACGAAGCCAGTACAGACCTGCCTGACGAGGGCGCCACGTGGCGAGCGCAGCTTCAGGCACGAATTCCGCTGTTCGAAGGAGGCATCCGAACCGGCCAGGAGGCCCTCGAGCGGGCCCGTCTGCGTCAGATCGAGATTCGCCTTCGTGACCTTCATGCGGGTGTCGAACTGCGTGTTCGACAAGCCTATCAGTCGATGCTGGAAGCCGAGGAAGAGGCCCGACTGCAGGAACGTTTTGTTCAAATCGCTCGGCGACGCCTCGAGATCAATCAGTTCCTGCAGGAGAAGGGTCAGGCGGACGAAGCCAAACTCGAGACCGTTCGCTCCGCCTTCTTCAGTGCCCAGGATCGGTTGTTCAACAACCAGTCGACGTATATCTCGCGCCAGGCCCAGTTGCGACGGCTCATGGGATACGTCGAATGAGACGCAACTTTCTGATTGGTCTGGTGTTGGTGGCTGTGGGGGCAACCACGGGCACGTCGGACAATGGCCTCACACGCCAGCAGCAACTGAGCAAGCTGTTGCTCGAAGAGCGTCAGTTCCAGTTGCAGCAGAGGACGGCAGCCCTGCAAACGGCGCAGAGTGAATTGGAGTCAACGAGGGATCTGTTCGATCGAGGCTTCGTGCCGCTGCTGACCTACAACCAGACGAAAAACAGCTACGAGGACGCCCGACTGCAGCTGGAAGAGTCGCAGATTCTGCTGGAAGAAACAAAGCTCGACCTGCTGAAGAATGCGACACGGATCGTTCTGCGCGACGCGCGCAAGTATCGATCTGATGACGGCAAGAGTATGGTCGACATTGTCCTCGAGAATGCCTCCGATGTGCAGGAAGCGCTGATCGTCGACCCGACGCTGAATCAGGGGCAGCTTCTTGGACTGCTGAAGGTGGAGAACATCTTCGTGTCTCTCGTCAGCGGTGCCATCGTGGGTGAACCCTACGAAATGAGGATTCCATCGCTCGATGTCGGGGAGCGCCAGACGCTAACCTTCCGACTCCTGCGTGATGAGGCAGCAGTGGCGATCGAACTCAGCTACCTGGACATCGTCGGGGAGAGCCTTCCCGTCATCCTGCGCAAGGGCGGCGACCAGGAATTGCCCAGTATCAACTCAGCTCAGTTTTCGCAGACCGGCGAACTTCAGCAGAATGTTCGTTTCGACCTCACTCTCGAACGACTCTCGGACGAGGAACGCAGTTTCGCCCTCGCCGTGGTGGGCCTGCCCAAGCGGATCGAGACGTCCTTCGTGGATGATGGGGCGAAGGTGAATCAGGTCAAATTCGACGAGAACAAGGCGCGCGATACGCTGGCCCTGCAACTGGAAATCCCCGAGAAACTTGACCGCCGTTTCATCGGACGCACACGCACATTCTTCGCCCTCGTCACCGAAACAAGCCAGTACGGCCGCATCCGGGATTTGCGCGCCCAGTACGGTGACGATCCGGTGCCGGAAGAAGACGTGCGCGCCTTGCACAGTCAGTTTGTGAAGCTTGAGCTGATCCCGAAGGGCACGGGCAAGCTCGAGGTGCTGGTGGCCAACAAATACCAGGAGATCGACGTCGGCGAGGATCTGCAAATTCGCGTGGAGTTCCTCAATCGTGGATCGGTGGCCGTGCAGAATATCAAGGCAGCCCTCGATCTACCCTATCAGTGGGAGAGCAAGGTCAATCCAACGATCATCAAACGCCTCGAGCCCGATGAACGGGCAGCGGTCACCATCCTTGCCCGGGCGCCCGTGGATATTGCCGTCGGCAACTATGAATTGGGAATTGAAGCCCAGGGCCAGGTGGGCAACGAGAACATCGCGTCTCTGGAGAAGAATCTGAATGTCCATGTCAGTGCCAGTTCCAATATCGCTGGCAATGTGATCCTCATCGGCATCCTGATCTTTCTTGTTGTAGGGATCGGTGTCGCAAGCGTGAGGATCAGCCGCAAATGAGACGTTGGAGCACGCACCTGGCCGCGCTGAACCTGGTCACGTTGATCGCCCTTTTTGTCGCGGGTCCGATCTGGTCACAGACCGGCGTTGCCGACTCGACGTCGACCGATCTGCGGACCAAGGAGCAGCGTCTGTATGACATCAAGCTGCGGCGAGCCAGTTGGGAGGTTGAGCAACGTCGTCTCGAGATGACGAACAAGGAGACCGAATACGACGCCATCAGCGCCCTCTATGAAGAGAAGATCGAAACCCTCGACCGTCTCAATCAGGCGCGGCGAGCCTTTCAGACAGCGGAGATGCGCTTTCAAGAGGCTCAATTCGAAAAGGAACGGACGCGACTCGAGTTCCTCAGAGATGCCACCCACGTAGCCATCATCGAGGCACGAAAGTATCGAACCCTCGACGGTCGCCGGCAGGTCGACATCGTACTGCGCAATGCATCTCAGCTCGATCAGGCCATGTCACTCAACCCCGAGCGGGATGAGGCCGCCGTTCGCCCCCTGCTGGAAATCCAGGGCCTCAAGGTTTCTCTGGCGAATGTCTTCGGGACAATTATTGCCGAACCCTACGAGCAACTCATCGAAACGTTGCCGCTGGGTAACCAGACGAAGCTGACTTTTCGCCTGCTCGCCGACGATGATGAACTCAGGGTGAATCTCAAGTTCATCGACGAATACGAGGAGAGTCGCCAGATCGTGCTGCGTCGCGAGTCGACGCAGGATCTGCCGACGGTGAATTCAGTTCAGTTCTCCCAGGAGGGAAACCTGAACGAGCGGATACGATACGACCTGATCCTTGAGCGACTGGCTGAGGATGAAAAGACCTTCCGCCTTGCCCTGGTGAACCTGCCCCGTGAGATTACGCCCGCCTTCATCGATCCCTCGACAAATGCCAGCCTCACGCAGGTCAAATTCTCAGAACAGGTAACTCGGCAGCAATTGGAGTTGGAGCTTCAGATCCCAGAGAAGCTGAGTCGCCACTATGTCGATCAAACCCTCGAATTCTATGTCTTCGTCACCGACACGGATGGCTTCAAGCGCATTGGCGAGTTGAATCGAACACACGGCAGTGAACCGATCCCGCTTGAGGAAGTACTCACGATTCCGGGGAGCAAGGAATTGTTCGAGTTGGTTCCACGTGGGCGTGGGGCACTCGAGACGATCATCGCCAACCGATATCAGGAGATTCGTACCGGCGAACAGGTTTCAGTGCGTGTCGATCTCTACAACACGGGTACCCTCGAAGTGCTCGATGCACATCTGGTCCTGACCCCGCCCCTTGGATGGACATGGTCGAGCCAACCCGACACGATTGACCGGATTCTACCGACGGAAAAGGAACCGGTGAACATCACCCTCACACCTCCTGAAGACATTGGCGTCAGCGAATACGATGTTCGAATCGAGGCGGTGGGATACGAGGGAGAGGAACGGATCGAGGCGCAGGAGAAGGACATCACCATTCGCGTCGAGGAGCGTGCCGACGTGATCCGCAATGCCCTAATCATCGGCGCTGTGATAGCCCTTGTGATCGGTGTCGCCGTAGCTAGTATAAAAGTGTCTCGACGCTGACCCGGCAGGGTGGGCAGAGGGATGATCTTGTTGTAGCGATCTGTTTGGGCAACCCCTATATTGTGCCGAGTTCGCTCCATTTCATCACGCAGCAGCACTTGAGGCGTCGACGTCACAGCGAACTAGAGAGGCACTCAATAGGCTTCTATATGAGATATGACATCGGGGACCTGCTCAACTCGTGGCCCTTTGATCCCGATGAATTCATCGCGCGTCGAATCACCGCGCGCGACGGCTCTGAAAAAGTCCAAATCCGCATCGACATGGGGATGCTCCAACTCGAGTTGGAGGGTCGTCCCGATGGCCAGAAGCCGCACGGCTGCAGTTCGCTGCTCGAGTTCTATCGAGCAGCACAGAAAGGCCGCGTTGCCCGTGTCACCCGCGATGGGGTCCTTGATGAGGAAGCATGTGAGGACCTGTTCCAGGAGGCGTGGCAGTACTATCAGCGCTACCTGGCTTTCTTCCACCTCGAAGACTACGCAGGTGTCGTACGCGACACCGGACACAATCTTGAGATCTTCGACCTCGTGTATGAGTACGCCGATTCCGACGAGGTGAAGTGGTATTTCGAGCAGTATTTCCCCCACGCCGTGATGATGCAGGTTCGGGCTCAGGCTATGCAGGCGCTAGAGCGCAATGACTACCCTACCGCTTTACGGCGTGTCCGCGCTGGCATCGATCGAATCGATGATTTTTCCGGTGAGTGGGAAGGCGACACGGATGTGATGGAGGGAGATCTGCCCGAGTTGACGTTCCTGAAAGACTGGTATGAAGAACTTGAAAAGGACCGACCTCTGTCTGATCAGGAGCAACTCGAACGCGATCTGAGTGTCGCAGTAGAAGCCGAGAATTTCGAGGAGGCCGCTCGTTTGCGTGACAAACTGCGGACCTTAAGACCTGCGTTCCTTGGGGTGCCGACGGAGCGTTCCTCGCTGTAGCCCAAGACATCTTCAGCGCAGACATCTTCGTTGCGGCTCGGTCGCGACACCGTCACACAAATGGCCCACCCCTCGAGAAGGGGCGGGCCATTTCTTTCGTGTAGGCACACGACCTGGGTCATGGCCGGCTTGCCGGTGCTCTATAACCCGAGAACGTCTCCCATGTCATAGAGGCCAGCCTCTGCCGAGGCGGCGAATCTTGCAGCACGCAGGGCGCCGAGGGCAAAGGCGTCGCGACTGGTGGCGTGATGCCGCAACTCCAGAAATTCACCGGGAGCGCCGTAGAAGACGGAGTGGTCACCGGCGACATCACCCAAGCGTAGAGCGTGCATGCCGATCTCTTTCTGCGTCCGTTCACCGGTCACCCCTTCGCGACCGTGAACCACGACGTCTGGCAGACTTCTGTTCAGTCCCGCCGCGGCACGCTCAGCCAGCCGCAGGGCCGAACCCGATGGCGCGTCGACCTTGAGTCGATGGTGGGCCTCGACAACTTCCACGTCATAGTCGTCTCCGAGGATTCGAGCAGCCTCTTCAACCAGCCGAAACAACACATTCATCGCGGTGGAGAAATTCGGCGCAAAGACACAGGGAACTGTGGCCACCGCTTGCTTGAATGTGGCCAATTCGTTCTCGCTGAAACCGGTGGTCCCCACCACCATCGGTCGTCCGGCGGCGGCACAGGTTGCAGCGTCTGCCAGCGTGGCCTCGGGCAGGGTGAAGGCGATCGCCACGTCGCCCCCTTCGATACTCCCGAGATCGTCGACGAGTTCGACACCCAGTTCTCCCGCACCGGCCACGACGCCCGCGTCACGACCAAGATCGGAATGACCGGCTCGCTCTGTCGCCCCAACCAGATTCAGATCTGGGGCGTCGGCCGTCAGGTGGACGAGTCGTTGCCCCATGCGGCCACTGGCACCGCAGATGATGAGGTCGGTCATGGTGATCTAGTAACCACTGGCGTAGATGAGATCATCCGCCAGGCTCGCATCATTCAGTCGTGCTTCGATGTCGACCTCGAAGAAATCTCCGATCGGTGTCAACAGACCTGGATCGTTGGCAAACACCTGCTTCACCGCACCGAGGGCAACGTCGAGGCCCTGGCGTGTGAGGCGCCCCAGCGGACGACGGCAAGGGCCCGAGGGCATACCCAGAATGTTCATCAGTGTCTTCACTGGAACCGGATTGCGGGCCTTGCACTGGACCGTCCCGTGAGGGGATGTCTCGGTTGTGGTGACACCGACGATGCCGAATAGGGGCTTCATGTCATCAGCCAGTTTGTCGGCTGCTGCAGTGTCCCCGGTGGCCATCGCCACAGCAAGCCGCTGAATGGGACCTGGAAGGATGTTGGACATCACCGAGATGACACCAGCAGCACGAATGTCGTCGCGGCGCATCATCTCCACGGTCCGGTCGTCGTCTCCTGACAAGATCGTGTAAGTGTCGCCGCAGACCGCCCTGGTGAGGGCCATGTTCTCGTAGTCGCCGGTAGCCTCCTTCACGGCACAGACATTCGGATGCTCCGCAAAGAGAATGGCCAGATCTTGGGGATGCATCATCGTTCCGGTGCGCCCCGGGATGACGTAGGGAATGATCGGCATCTGCCGGAACTCTGCAGCGACGGGCGCCACGTATTCGCGACGGATTTCGAGTGAACTGGGACCATTGTAGTAAGGATCGACGAGCAGGACGGCGTCAGCGCCGATGTGGGCGGCATGTTCGGTGCCCGCAATGGTCTCGCGAGTGGAGTTGGATCCCGTGCCGGCAATCGACTGGCAGCGGCCCTTGCAGGCTCTCGTGATCCGCTCGGTGACCTCGTTGTGCTCTTCCCACAGCAGCGTGGGACTCTCGCCTGTGGTACCGACGGCCAGTACACCTTCGATACCACTGCTGATCTGAAACTCGACCAGCCGCTCCAAACCGTCGTAGTCGACGGTGCCGTCGACACGCATGGGCGTGATCGAAGCGGTGTAACAGCCCTTGAACATGGATCGGTCTCCGTCTTGCGATTGTGCGGGATCTTGGCGAGTCTACGATGACACGACGTCGCTGATAATGCGACCGTCCTTGCGTCGGCCATGATAAAGGGACCCGAACACAGTGTCAACGCGATCTTGAGTCCTGCGTGCCACGTAACTCGGCTCTGCGCATTCACCTTAGAAGTATCGACGATGAACATGAAGAGAGGATGTCCATGAGTAACGAACTGAGCATGCGCTACGGGTGTAACCCGCATCAGTCACCCGCCCGCTGCGTGTCCTCGAAGGACCTCCCCATCGAGGCCCTCAATGACGCCCCGAGTTACATCAACCTGATGGACGCACTCAATTCGTGGCAGTTGGTTCGCGAACTGAAGCAGGCCATGGATCTGCCCGCCGCCGCTTCCTTCAAACACGTCAGTCCTGCCGGGGCTGCCGTCGGTGTGCCCCTCAGCGACGAATTGCGACAGTCTCTCTTCGTTCGTCAGGATGACCTGAGCCCTCTGGCCTGCGCCTATGCCCGGGCTCGGGGTGCAGACCGCATGGCCAGCTTTGGCGACTGGATCGCTTTAAGCGACCCTGTTGATGTATCCACGGCAGAGCTGATCCGTGTCGAGATGTCGGACGGTGTGATCGCCCCGGAGTATGAGGAGGGTGCCCTCGAGATTCTCAAGCAGAAAAAGGGCGGTAAATACCGTGTCGTGAAGATCGACCCAGACTACGAACCGGATCCGATTGAGCGCCGGCAAATCTTCGGCCTCGACCTGGAGCAGCACCGCAACGACTTCGTTCCGGATGACAGCTTCTTCGACAACGTGGTGACCCAGAGAAAGCAGTTGACGGCAGAGGCGATTCGCGATCTGACGGTGGCCACTATTGGCGTCAAATACACCCAGTCGAATTCCGTCGTCCTGGCTGTGGACGGACAACTCGTGGGCGTTGGAGCGGGGCAGCAATCACGGATTCACTGCGTCCGGCTTGCAGCGGACAAGGCCGACCGCTGGTATCTGCGTCAGCACCCTGCTGTAAGAGAGATCCGTTTCGCCAAGGGTCTGAAACGGCCCGACCGGGACAATGCCATCGATCTGTTCTTTGAAGACGAATTGACACCCGCCGAACAGGAGGCGTGGCGAGCCTGTTTCCGCACGGTACCGGAACGCTTGTCGGCGGCCGATCGACGCGCTTGGCTCGATGGGATAAAGGGGGTCGCCCTCAGTTCAGACGCCTTCTTTCCCTTCCGCGACAACATCGATCGTGCGTCGCGCTCAGGCGTGGAATTCGTCGTCGAACCGGGCGGGTCACTCGGTGATAAGACGGTGATCGCCGCAGCGGATGAGTATGGAATGGCGGTCGTGTTTTCGGGGCTGCGCCTTTTCCATCACTGAAGGACAGGCTCAGTCCCGCTCCGGCACTGCCAGATGCTGAAAGGCATCGGCCGGCGCATCTCCATACCCACAGGTAAACGGGGTCGGCGACGCCAGACTGGCGCTGTCCTGAATCTGCGTGTCCTGTTCGCAACCGGTCACGTCGTTCGATTCCAGATGGATGGAACTTGCCGTTTCGGCAATGCGAATGCCGATGCCCTGGTCCCCTCCGTCGATTTGATTCGCTTCGAAGATCAGATCGTGCGCATCGGTGGTGACATCAATCTGCACGTCTGAGTTGCCCTGGATCGTGCATTGACGAATGCGGCAGGAGTGGACCTCGACCGGCCGAGGGGATGGCCGCACCAGCACGCCCACGCCTCGATTGCTCCGCACGCGGCAGTTCTCGATCAGATTGTTGCAGTCGCGTGTGCCGATCGAGATCCCGGAGCCATTCTCGGCAAACTCACAGTCACGGACGGTGATGTGGTTGGCGCGGACGCAGAAGAAAAACCCACTCTTGGCATTTCCCTGCCCACCACAGTTCTCGAAGAGAGCATTCGTGCTGCCCGCCCCCGGGTGAAGGCCATTGCCTGAGTTGCCGTCGAAGTGAGCGTCGCGAATGATGACATCACGACACATCTGAAAGCTCAGCCCCTCGCCATCGTAGTCCGACTCGCGAATTCCAGTGATTTCCAGGCCCCGACTCTGGTAGAAGTAGATCGCCCCGCCGCGGCACCCGCCCATGTTGCGATCACTGGCGGCTCGATTGCCCTCCAGTCGCAGATCTCGGACGGCGGCAGATTGAATCCGATGACCAAAAACGAGGGGATACACCGTGGTCAGACTCGGCTTGTCGTCGGCGCGATAGTCCGCCTCAATCCCGTGATCCAGCCCGACCCAGTTGTCCTTTATCCAGGTGATCGTGGCGAAGGTCTCGTAGAAACCTCCGTGCGCGCTGCCGTCGTGGACGGAAACGGTCATGCCCACCTCGAGGCCGGTCGCGTCGGCCAGGGGCACGTCGCACATTCCGTAGTTGTGGTATCCTACCAGCGGATAGATTCGCCCGGGGCCTTTGCGCAGCAAGGTCTGCTCGCCCTGTCCCACCAGCTCGACGTGGCTACGCAGCGCGAGTCCGCGGTCGAGGGTCAGCTCCATCGCCGGTAGCACCACCCGACCTCCACCGGCCTGGGCGACGAGATCGATCTGCTGCTGAATCAGACGCGCGCTCGAGGCCTGCTCGACGTCGAGTTGGACATCGCTGCTCATGGGGATCTCCCTTCTTCTACATGATGGGCGCCAGCCAGCCACCATCGACGGGCAGGGCGATCCCGGTGATCCACTCGGCGTGATCGGAGGCCAGGAATGTGCAGGCGTGGGCGATGTCACTGGGCAATCCGAGTCGAGGCAGGGGCGTGCGGTCCCGCGCACCGGCGATTTGCTCAGGGGTGAGGTAGTCCTGGATGGCCGTCTCGATGTAACCGGGGCAGATGGCATTCACCGTCACCCCGTGACCCGCCAGTTCAGTGGCTGAGTCTCGTGTGAGATTGACGACGGCCGCCTTCACGGGGGCGTAGGCTGGTCCTGCCCCGCCGCGGAAAGAGTGAACCGATCCGATATTGATGATGCGGCCCGCCTGTGATCTCTTCAGGTGGGGGACACTGTACTTCGTCAACAGAAAAACAGACCGGAAATCGACGCCTACGACCCGATCCCAGTCGTGCGTCGACAGATCCTGGCTGTCGCCGGGGATATAGATGCCTGCGTTGATGACTACGATGTCGAGGCCGCCGAATTCTTCGACGGCTGCTGCCACCAGACGCTCGACGTCCTTCTCGGATGCCACGTCCGTCTGGACGAACAGGGCGCGACCACCGACGTTCTCCACTTCTTGGACCGTCGTCGTCGTCGTGTCCTGTTCATGGTAGATGCCCTGCTTGGGCGCTTCCTGGATGTCAGCCACGACGACCAGCGCACCGGAGCGGGCGAAGTCCAGGCAGACCTCACGGCCAATGCCTGAACTGCCGCCGGTCACTATGGCGACCCGTTGATCAAGGCGCAATTTGGATGTCTCCCGGAAGGGTGTCAGGTGAACATGAGTCAGCCGCAAATCAACTTCTGGCCGATCAGACCGTCAACCTGGCATTCCGTGCTGAGTCTGCTGGCAGCGATCACCGTCGCCGGTTCAGGGAGCCCGCTGTTCGGCAGCCAGGAAGAGGTGGTGACGCAACGATGGGTTGACGAGATCAGGGGATCTCGAGTTCTGAAAGACTCGCTATTTCAACACGATGAATCGTCACCCCTGCTGGCCGACGACCGAGAGGGTTTCACAGGACTGCTGTACTACGATGTCGATCTGCGATTTCGTCTGACCGGGCGCCTGCATCGGTACGCGCGCACACGTCAGGTCCGCATTCCCGACACGAACGGCACCGAGATGTTCGTGGACCGCATCGGTCGTTTTGAATTCCAGTTCGATGGAAATCCCTTCTGGCTGGAGGTCATGGGCTCCACCCGTGACGACGACATGACCGTCTATTTCACAGATCCGACCAATGGCATCTCGACCTATCCTGCAGGCCGGTATGCGCCTGTCCTACGAGAGCCTGATGGGGCGTATCTTATTGATTTTAATAGTGCTTACAATCCATACTGCGCTTATAATCCCAGCTACACCTGCCCACTGCCACCGCCGCAGAATCGACTGAGCTTTCACGTCAAGGCCGGCGAGCGGTTACCTGGTCCAGATCTTGCTCACTGAGGCGTAGTGGCCTATCTTCTTTCGATTCTGTCTCCTTGGTTGATTGCTGATCAGCCGTGGTGCAGACGGGATGGACAGATTCGCCGCTGCGAGGCGCTTCATGTCCGCCCCCGGAAGCCGCAACCAAACTCGGCACGCTCATCGTGTGTCGTGGTGACGACTCTCTAGGAGGTATGCAGGAATGTCGGACGCGTCTCGGTCGATGTTTGCGCGTGAAGTCGACTTCAAACTCGAAGTCACCATCAATGCCTATGCAGCCTGTCGGGCTCTCTCGGTTCGAGCTCGTGATATCAACGTGCAGTTCAAGCAACACCAAGAGGGGACCGAGGTCGAGCAACCGAATCCGACCGTCGGCGCCCTGAGTGATTACTCCGTCGGCCGCATTGATCTGAAGGTCGGCCCCAACAGTGGCGACGAGGACTCAGCCGAAACGAAGGCGTGATACCTCGCCGCCAAGAGCGGCGATGATACGTTTTCTACTCCTCACAGCATTTGGCGGCCTTTCGACCTTCGGTGGTCAGGCGTTGCTGAGCCTCGGTTTGCACCCGGAGCGAATCGTTCCCTTGACGGCGATCGCTGAGGGGTGTGCGGCAGTGGCTGTCGGTGCGGCTCTGTTTGTCACCGGCATGCTCGGCCTCGCCGAGGCCTTCGAGAAACAGTCCCTCCGTCTTTCCCAGTTGCTTCAGACCCGCCAGGCTCCGAACTCGGATTCCGAGTTAGCCGATACGCAGGGGTTGCCCATCGGTGGTCCCGCCGATCTGGCGTCCAACAGTGAACGATTCTGGCACGGATATCTCCGGTCCACGGGCGGTCTTTGCCTGGCTCTGGGTGGCCTGCTGGCCCTCGTTCTGATTCTCGGCGACATCAACTACGAAACCTATCGAGCCACCCTCGGCGCGGGACTGGCTGCGATTGCCCTGCCAACGATCGTGTTATGGATCGGTGGGATGGCCAAGATCTGGCGCTCCCACCGAGACGTCTTGATCTGGGCCGTACGAGCCGAGTCCCTGCCTGAAAAGAGGGCCGAGGTGGTGGAGATTCACCAGCGGCGCCCCGCGCGTGAAGCCGTCTTCCGCTCCACCCGACCGGCGGCCCTATGTCGTGAAGCTCGGGCCGTGGCTTGACGAGAACCTCGCGGCGCTCGCCGCGGCAGCCCCATCCCCGAGAACGCTACTGAGGAAACACCCTTGGAGAGCTAAGTATTTGCTCCAGATGCTCTTACGCCCAGATGTTCCTATGTGTTTCTGATTGCCCGGGTGGTGCCCACCACCCTATATTGCAGCAGCTTTTTCCCATTCATGGGGAAGATTGTTCCCTGTCTGGCGGAACTCAGCAGGTGGATTGTGGCGATCTCTCAGAGAAAACGGCCAATTGACCAGGCTACTCACACTCAGGCACTGCATTTGCTTCTCCAGCCCTCGACCGGTGGATCGCGACTGTGGCAAGGTCGCGAAGAGACCAACAGGCAAGGTCTTCTGCAGCAAGGTCCCCTACTGCAGCCCGATTCAGCGCACTTAGAGCGAACGTGAGAACATGAACGATCAGGTTCAGACGGCACCCGCCGTCGATCCGTGGATGCAGGTTGAAGACGCGTGTGCGACGGCACTGTCGTTGTCGCAGCAGGTGAGACTACACGTCGATGATGGCGTGGATGCTCAGGACCTGGTTCCACTCTTGCACCGCCAATGTGAGGCGGTCACTGAGTTACAGACTGCCCTTGGCACGCTCGTCGCTCTACCCCACCCCGGCCAGACCGAACGTCGCGACCAGTTAGGCCAGCAACTGCGCCAGTTGTTGGCTTTGCATGACACGAGCCTCGATTCCCTCTCATCAAGAGGCGTGCGCCTTGCCGGCCGCCGACGGATCCGCTGACCGATGACTTCTGACGCCCGCCCACCAGAACACGTCTTGCAGATGCCCCCTCCGACAGATGCCGCACCCCTGGAGGAGGCCTTCGCTGACTCCTTCGTCTTGTTCAATGAGACGACGCGTCGCTACATGGAGGCCTACAAGCACCTGGAAGAGCAGTTCGAGTATCTGAATGTCAAACTCGAGGAAACCAACCGCGAGTTGCGCATCAGCCTCGAAGAGAAGGACCGCGTCAGCAACTATTTGAACAACATTCTCGAGAGCATGAGCGGTGGCGTATTGGTCACCGATCTGGATGGTAACATCACCGTCTTCAATCGCGCGGCTGAAGCAATCACAGGCCGCAGCCAGGACGAGGTGCTGGGCAAGAGCTACGAAGAGGTGATCGGACTGGACGCAGGCCGCCAGAGCACCGTCCTGCACACATTGGAGACGAGTAAAGGAGTATCGAGCAAGGAGAAGGATCTGAAGCGGGCCGACGGCCGCACGATCCCTCTCGGGTTTTCGACCTCCCTCGTTCGCGATGCAGAAGGTCAGATCCTCGGCGCCGCTGAAGTGTTCAACGATCTGACGGAAATGAAGCGTCTCGAGGAACAGGTTCGCCGCATGCATACGCTGGCGGCACTCGGCGAGATGGCCGCCACCGTCGCCCACGAGATTCGCAACCCGCTCGGTGGGATTGCCAGCTTTGCCAATCTGCTTGAACGAGATCTTGAGACCGATGACCCCAGCCGGCGCCTCGTGCGCAAGATTACCGAGGGTGTCGCACGGCTGAATCGGATCGTCTCAAGCCTTCTCAGCTACACGCGCCCCCTGAATCTGAATACCCACCCCGTCGACTTGATGCAGACCGTCGAGGAGGCAGCCGCCTTCTTCGAGATCGATCTCGAGCGCAAGCAACAGGCCGTTGAGATTCGCCGGCTGTTTCTCGAGACGCCCTGCGTCTGCCAGGTGGACACAGAGCAGTTTCACCAGGTGATCCTCAATCTGCTGCTGAATGCGACCCAGGCGATGCCCGAGGGTGGCACCATCGAGCTGGAGGTAGCTCAGACGAGCGACGCCGATGGAGACTGGATCGTAACCCGGGTTCGCGATACAGGGATGGGGATCGACGAAGAACTCCAGGAGAAACTGTTCACACCCTTCTTCACAACCAAGGAGGACGGCACCGGCCTCGGGCTGGTGACGTCACGGAAGATTATCGAAGCCCACGGCGGAAACATCGTCGTAGACAGCACTCCCGGCGATGGCACGTGTTTCACCATCGCCCTCCCACTGTAGATCACGCCAGCACAAACCGCATCCAGGGAAGAGACGCATAATGGCTACCAAGAGAATCCTCGTCGTCGACGACGACACGTATGTCCGCGGCGCCACCGAAGAGATCCTCATCCGCAAGGGCTACAATGTCGACACCGCCGGCGACGCCGGTAGTGCACTGCGCAAGCTCGAAGATGCCGACTACGATCTGCTTCTTTCAGACATCAAGATGCCGGGGATGAGTGGACTCGAACTGCTGGAGCAGGTTCGCACTCGTTGGTCCGATCTGACCGTCATTCTCATGACGGCCTATGGCACGATCGAGGACGCCGTGCACGCCATGCGCAACGGCGCCTACAACTACATCCAGAAGGGCTCCGAGTCGACAACGGAAGAGATGGAGATCGTCGTTGAGCAGGCTTTGAAGATGCAGGAGACCGAGCGTGAGAACCGCCGCCTGCGATCTGAGTTGCAGGGCCGGTATGGTGATGGCAGCATGATCGGCAAGGCGGCGAGTATGGCGCAGGTCTTCGACCTGATTGGCACCGTCGCCGAAAGTCGCGCAACGGTCCTGATTGCTGGTGAAAGTGGCACAGGCAAGGAACTGGTCGCCAAGGCGCTGCACTATGGCAGCGGTCGCCGCAGTGGTGCCTTCATTCGACTCAACTGTGCCGCCCTGCCCAAGGACCTGATGGAGAGTGAGCTCTTCGGTCATGAGAAGGGCGCCTTTACCGGCGCTCACAAACAGACCCGAGGTCGTTTTGAGATGGCCGATGGTGGCACACTGCTGCTCGACGAGATTTCAGAGATCGACCCCGCCCTGCAGGCAAAACTGCTGCGCGTGTTGCAGGAACGTGAATTCGAACGCGTAGGCAGCACGGAAACGATCAAGGTGGACGTGCGCATCGTGGCCACGACGAACCGCGATCTGCAGAAGAAGGTCGAGGAAGGCAGCTTCCGCGAGGACCTGTACTACCGCCTCAATGTGATCGAGGTCGCCCTGCCTCCCCTGCGCGAGCGCATGGAGGACGTACCGGCCTTGGCTCAGGCCTTCGTTGAGCGATACAACGAAGAGAATGGCAAGCAGATCGAAGGGTTCGAGGAGGGCACGATCGAGTTGCTCACCGGCTATGACTGGCCCGGCAATGTTCGCGAACTCGAGAACTATGTTGAGCGCGCAGTGGTCGTCGCCGCCGGCGATCGGCTCACACCTAACGATTTCCCGCGCAAACTCGCCCAGGGGCCTTCCATTGAAGGAGGCGACGGTCTGCAGGTCGGACTGACCGTGCACGAAATGGAACGACGTCTGATCATGAAGACCCTGGAGTCACTCGGTGGCAATCGCACCGATGCGGCTGCACAGCTCGGGATCAGCACCCGTACCTTGCGCAACAAACTACATGAGTATGGCGCCATGGATGCCTACAAGAACGGCAAGGCGGCGGCACCACCGGAGATGATCGAAAGTATCTGATCATGTGAGCACCCGTTTCACCCCCGATTCAGGCCCTCTGCGCAACGCGCGGAGGGCCTTTTTCGTTGCCCCGATCATCAGGTCGTCTCGTTGCGCTTCCCTCTCTGGGCGACTACCTTATTTTCTTCTGTATTGGACGCATGATCTGACGAATCTGACCCCTGAGAGACCTGTCTGACGGCAGGAGAGGGACTGGTGATCGAAGAAGCTCAACCAGCTGGCAATCGGCTGATCATCCTCGGTGATAAAATCGCACCGAACCCTCATCTGACTCCGTTCGTTAAGAATCTCAAGCTGGAGAATTCCCTGCTCGACCTTGGTGAGCAGGTGAAATACGCGATCTGCGGCGACAGTAGCGATGTCGCCACAACCCTCAAGCGTTATCAAGATGATGTGAAAATGGTCCTTGTTGGCCCGGGTCTGCGGGGCAATGGCGTGACCATGGCGCGTATGTTGGCCACCAAAGCACACATCGTGATGATCATCGATCCTCGGGTAAATCCCCTCGGAGCCGATCCGGCCTCCCACGCCGATATCCAGGCAAACCTTGAGGAGTTGGACGTCATCCTCGTCCTCACCAAGGATGCGGATGAAGCGTTCTTCCAGCCGCTAATCAAGGAATATGTGGTGTCCGGTATGTTGGTGGGCACCGATCTTGAGTCCATGTCGCCCGAGGAACGGGCGGAAATGATCGACAAGCGACTCGACGCGGTGAATACTTTTCCGTCGCTTCCCGATACGCAACGCAAAGTTGCTGCCCTCGACGATCTTGACCCACCGAAGAAGTGGGCCGAGGCGATCGATGAAGATCTGCCCACCAAGACGGTCATTCTACGGATTCTTAACAGTGCCCGATACGGTTTCCGCTCGAGGGTGGAAACCATCGATCAGGCGGTCGCCCTGGCGAGTGCGCGTACGATTCGAGAGATCGTCACCGCCTGTCAGATCCGGCAGATCTTCTCCAAAACGTCCGACGGCACCATCGATCAGTTCTGGAAGCACTCACTGGCCGTGGCCAACTTCGCCAAGCTGCTGTCCCTTCCCGCCGACCCAGGCGCTCAGGACTCCCAGCAGAAGACGGAATTCGAACGCTTCCAACTCGAAGAGGAGCAGGACACCGTCCTGCAGGAAGCCAAACTGTGGGAAAAGATCGAACTGGGAGAGGGAGACGATCCCTTCACAGCAGGGTTGCTCCACGACATTGGCAAGGTGACCATGCTCATGTGTCTGGAAGACTCTCTCGAGCTGGTCATGGCCCTCGTCGAACAGGAAGTTCAGGAGGCCCAGGCGGCCAACCAGATGTGGGCGCATCAGGTGGTTGAGATCGAGCGTTTTCTCATGACGGACATCGATCACCAGAGCATCGGTATTCGTTTGGCAGACCGCTGGGAGTTCGATGCATCGATCCAACAGGTGATCGCAAACCATCACCAGGTGGCCGAACATGCACCGACGATCATCAAACTCATCGCTCTGGCCGACATCGCGGGTAACTGCCTGTTCCCCTATCCTGCGACAGAGACACAGCATCCCTTTCCGATCCTGTTTGACCGGATCGACAAGGGCCTGAAGAAGTCCACGAAGGCGAGCCCTGAAGCCATTGACGAAGTCATCAGTGAAGAGATCTTCGAGGATCTCGTCGACGTCCTGAACCGTTTGAATCTCCCAAACCATCTGTGGGAACTCATCGACTTGAAGACGTTTTTCAAAGTGATCCACGTCCTGGCGCCGAAGATCAAGAGCGCCACGATCGGTTTCCTCCAGCAGACGGCGTAAAGCCTCTCCTTCCCTTCACTATACTCACAAGGATTGCCCGTGGACGACGGCGGATTCCCTCTCCGACTGGTCGAGCACTACAACTCGCGCACGGGTATCTGGCGCGCAAGGCGAACCGCAGGAGATCTCTGCGGTGAGGCCGAACTACAGACTGGCGATCGACCGTTTGCCGAATTGACCTGGCAGCTTGCTGACGACTCGGCCGACGATGCTGAACTGACAGCGAGGCTCGTTGAACGCGCACTGCGGCTGGTCCCCCGTCGATTCGACAGTGATCCGCGGCTGGCCGCCCTTTCTAAGAGTCTGTCGAACCGGCAGATCCCCGTCCGCTTCTTTCGCCAGCATCATCGTATTCTGGATATCGAGATCCGCGACGGCAAAGCCACCTTGGCCGTGTGTGCCGATCTCGCGCCGGCCCTGGGCGTGTCCATCGATTCAACGAAGGACGATCTCGTCGCCGACGCGCCGGAACAGCTGCGCGCCTACGAGATGTTACTCGCCCTGCTGTTGTTCTACAGCTTCGCTGTAGAGGCGGGCGACACGCCCCGTGCAGCGATGCGCTGGATCACCCGACTCTACGATCAACTGGCCAGGCGCGAGCGCACTCACCTTCATGCCCTGTTGGAAACACGTCACCTGGACGCGGGCAATCACGTCTCCGTCTTCCTGCGTCGGGCCAGCGAACGAGAAGACACCTCGGCCGAAGGACAGCGCTGGAGAGAGCAGCAGATTACATGGCTTCTGGGTCAGGATCGGCTGGATCTGCCCTACAATCGTCGCGCCGCCATCGACGTATTGCTCTCCGAAGCTGACGTCGACGACAAACGGTTCCTCCTCTACGACGTCCTGAGGGAATACGATCGCGACATCGAAGGCGACAATATCCTGCGTATTGCAGGACAGGTCCGAGAAGCGGGACAACAACTGATCTTCGGCCGCATGAGCCGAGCCTTCCACAATCAAGGCACCCTGTTTGCCGACGCAGCACTGATCGCACCGCAGGCCGACTGGAGCCCGCTGGGCGAACGGTTGTGGCAGGCAGTGGAGGGGAACGCCGAGTTGGAGACGGTGGCCCTCGAACTCAAGTTGCTTCTGCAGGGCTCACGTGAAGTGGCCCTGACACAGCTGGAGGGAGCCTGCGAGCGATTCGAGGAGGCTGTCCTCGACGCACAGCGCGATGAACTCATGCACCGCATTCAGGAAGCACGCAGCCGCATCGAGGACCACGGCGACAAATTGGAGCAGCCATCCCTGCCACCGGTCGCTGATGCAAGCGCCGTGGGGGCCACGCAGAACCGGCTCGTTATCGTCGACGAGATCCGCAGGCAGCTGCTGAGTGCTCCCTCGCGCGATGCCGCCTACGTCGTGATCAGTCAGCGTCCGTCGCCAACCGGTTCGCACCTGTTGGTCAAGATCAACGAATTCGAAGAGCCGTATCTGGGTAAGGCGCCGAATCTGCGCAAGCTGGTACGCTTGGCCGGTGACCGGGTCTACTCCAGCCCCGACTATCGATGGTTGCGCCTGGCCGACCACTGGATCGAGGCCATCCCCCTCTTCATCAAGGAAGAGGTGCTGATCGTCGATGGCCATGAGCAGACGAGAACCGTCATCGACATCGCGGGCATGGAGGAATCCTTCCGCGAAGAGATGTCCGACCACTGGTCCGCCAATATTCAGGATGTCTTGAGAAGCGAGTTTGCCGCAGCAGCACGACGATTGTTGTGGCAGCAGGCGAATCCACCAGACGGCGCCGGTAGTGCCGATCTGTCGGCGGGCGACGAGCTAAGTGTCCTGAGTTGGGCCCGAACCACCTCTGACAATGATGACACCATGACAGATGCCATCTGTCTGGTGGCCGCCGCGATCCAGAATGCCTACATGGCCGATCCCGTGGCCGCCCAGGAGGCGGTGGAAACGGACGCGCAAGAGCCTTTCCTGGCCATGTGTTCGTGGCTCGACGAAACGCCTCCTGCCGCTGTCAGCGAGACACTGAAGTCGATGCCCACCGGTGTAACAGGTAAAGCCCTCCGCGAGGTCGGGGGCGGCCAATCGTTGGCATGGGAACGATTTGGCCCGCACGCGCTGGCACCCCGGCGCCCCCTGCCGGTGCTGCACGTGCTTACGACGCAGTCGGCGGGGATGACGGAAGGGTATGTCCGCACCTGGCTGGAAGAGTCAATGGCCCTCTATCAGGTCATCGAGTCTGCAGCCCTGGGTGGTGAGGTGGAAGAGCGCCAGAAACGCTTCCGTCAGCGACTCAACGCACTGGGTGCGTGTATCATCCGTGAACTTGGAATCTGGGTTGAAGTCGAGGAGGTTGCCGCCGAAGAAGGAATTGATCAGGGTGCGGCTGTCGGCCGCGTCGTCGGTCGAAATCGGACGGTGCAGGAGGAGGTCGGGGTCCTGGGCGCCTTGCTCGAGTTACAGGAAGAGATGGGCACACAGCGACAGGCGGGCGATATCGACGATCCTCTTGAGGTCGCCGAAGTGCTGGCTCAGCACGAGGAATCTCTGGCAGAGGATGCCCTGCCCCGCGTTGCTGATCGCAACGGGACCACCCTTGAGGAGGCCGTCGACGATCTGCTGCGCCGGCATCCGTCTCTGGATCGGCCCCAGGCGTTGCGGCACGTCATCGACACGGATGAAGACTTCCGACAGGACCGTGCCACGTTCACGCGCTTCCTTGCCCGGCGGCGACTGTTGGAGACGTGGGCCGCGGCACAGGGCATCGACGTCGATGACAGGACTCGAACCTATACGCGTCGATACGGTCGACTCGCGAAAACAACAGCGCGCAAACAGATCGTGCTGGAGAACCAACTCCGCGGGCAGGCACTACACCCGTCTCTGAGAATGAGCGCCAAAGGTGCCAGCAAAGGATTTCACCTCCTCTACACGCCGAGTCGAGTCGATCTGGGCCACCGAGAGCGCGAGTCTGTGGAGACCTGGTCGCAGTGGGTCGGTGGCGCCGATCGTGCGGCTGCGCAGGCTGGCCGTCAGATCTATGGATTGATCAACAAATCGGTCCGCAGTTTTGACAGTCTCACAGAGCCGGAAGTGCTCAAGACGGGTGAGAACGCCTCCATGGCGTCCCATTTTGCCTACTCTAATGCCATGTCCTTGATGGTCTCCGCCTCCGGGCACGGCGACGTGGAGGAGATGGGCGATCAGATGAGTCGACGCCGTGATCGCATCATCCATCCGGCCGGTGAGGGGTATGGCGGCTACTGTGTGCCGAAGGACGGCCTGTTCCTCGAATTCGTCCTGACCCTCGGACGTCGCGAGAAGCTTCAGCAGTTGGGCATCCCCGTCGAACACCATGCGCGTGTCGCCCATCTGGCGAATGGGCTGCTCGACCGGCGACAGGACTTTGACACTCGATTCGCGTGGGAGGCCTGGGCAGCGGGTCTGCTGGGTGACGAGCAGGCCCTGAGCGATCTGATGCAGATACGCGCCGGTCAGGGACCGGGTGCGGCGCCCATTCCTGTCTTCCAGGTAACGAGGCTGGCAGAGGTTCTCGTGGGCCTCGGCCAACCTGAATTGCGCGACCCCGAACGTGTAACGGCGGCGCTGGTCGCGCGGTGGGGCATCCACAAGATGGTTGCCGGTGCCGAGCACGTGAATCGTTTCATGCCCTTCTACAAGGCCTGGCTGCTGCGGCGAGGGCTCAACGAGGCGGAGGCACGAGGCGGCTGTTCGTCGGGCCGCCCCTTCATCGCCGTGTTCAGCGCCGAATACAAACCAGATACGCAGGACGGTCGATTCGCCGCAGGGATGCGCAAGTTCGAAATCCTCACCGGCAGTGCCCAACATCTTTTGTATGCCCTCGACTCCGACGGACAACTGCTGGCAACCCTGCTGTCGTCTGGATACGACACGCTTGCCGCCGATGGTCGCGGTCCGAGAGTCGCCCGCCTGCTCGGTCTCGCCAACGATGATTCACAGCAGTTGTCGACGCTGTTTCCTGCGCCTCGTGAGGTCGATGAACTGCGCGTCGTCTCCCCCACGGGCCTGTCGACGCAGGACCTGCTCTCGTACACTAGTGACACACGGCTCGAACAAATCGCCGAGGAGGCGCGTTCGATGCTGTTGGCTGCCGGCCTGTCCGAAGCCGAAATCGAGGCCAATGTGGTCTCCTTTGGCCCCCGCCTTCGCCGTTGGGCTACATCAGCCCCCTTTGAGGCGAGCGACCTGGATGCCCTTGCCCTACGCGTTGGATCGTCGATCCACGCCCTGTGCCTGCAGGTGGCCGGTCCCGAACGTTCCTACGAGCACGCCTTGCAGGGCGCAGATGTTCTCGACCTGGGCATCCCCCACCAGGAGTTGCTCGATCTGATGGGAGATCCGGCCCGAGTCGTGCGGCTCATGCTCGAAGGTCGACAGGACAGTGCGTTGGTCATCGTCGACGGAGCCTCGGGGGCGCGACGTCGTGCGCTGAATCGTGTGGATGTCATGTTGTGGTTCGCCGTGGCCGAGCGCATGGACCGAGAGTCGAGTTATGTCTCCATCGGCCTGGGCGCCAGCACCGTCGAATCCTGGCGGGTCACCATGCGTCGTCAGCGAGATCGCTCCAGCCGCCTGCTCATGGCTCTTGATTCGGGTGCCCGTCAAGAAGCAGAGACGTTGTATACGCGAATCGTCGACGACATGCACAACGAGCAGGAGGCTCAGCTGCAGTTGGCAGAGATCGCCAAGTTGCGTCGTTTTGGACGACTGCGGAGTCGTGATGAAGCCCTCGCCCGCTCCCTGGCCGACATCGTCGCAGGAAGACCCCTGGTGGAGTTGACCTTCCTCGATTTCCTCGCTCTCGGCGGCCTGTTTCTTCTCGATGGCGCACAGCGCTCCGAAGTGACCCGTGTGCACAGCGCCTTGTCGAAGGGTCTGGTCGCCCTGGGCGCCCAGGGTTGGCCCGCATGGGAGCAAGAGCCAGCCGCCGATTGGGTGAATGTCGAGTCACCTCCGGCTCTGGAAGATTTCAGGGAGGAAAAGGGGCTCGAGAGTTCGAACAAAGCCTCTGAGGACCGCCCCGTGGTCGCCCTCGAAGCACGCAGCCAGCTTGCGGCGCGTGTTGAACAGGCGCGGGCACTCAATGAACGCCAGTTGGCCTACCAGGCCGTGGACACGGGCAGCATCTCCTTTGATGAGGCCTACAGCTGCGCGAAAGCGGCCCTCGGTTCGGGGGACGAAGATGTCAGCGAGGCGGCCTTTGGCACCTTTCTGGGCTACTCACGCAACGCGTTGTTCGCCCTGGTCAGCCAGATGTATCAGGAGGACAACGCCGAAAAGGCTCAGCGTTTTGTCGAACACCTGTCGCAGCTGTTTCTGGGGCGGCAGATCGACAACGAACACTGGCGACTCATCGCCGGTGGTTATGAAGATCTGGGCGACTTCGGTCGCCTCGCCCAGGTCGTCTCCGAACAAGGCGGGGACGACGAACAGCGTCGGAAGCGACTCGATATGGTCGCACGCGGAGCTGAACTGTTCTACATCCTGCTTGCCGTCGACGGCGTATTGCCTCACATCCGCGGCGATGGCGATCCGCCCTCACTGTGGCGCGCCCTGGCGGATTTCTTCGCCGAGACGATCAACGACCACTTCCACGAGTATCGACCTTGGGTGTACTCGCGTGGGATGGGTTTTGCAGATCTGAAGGGAGAGGAACTCTACGAGTTCTCAGTACATCATCACGCGTGGTTGTACCGCTATCTGCGACGTGTCGTGACGTGTTATACAGAAGTGTCCGCACTGCCAGAACAGGAGCAGGATCTGTTGCTGGGGAACTACCTCGATGACGGCCAGATCAGCGCCATCGGTGCCGGTGCCGCGACACAGATCGAAAGACACTGGCGATCCTATGGTCAGTTGCGTGAACTGGCGTTCATCCGCAACGACGGGTTCCCCCTGCCGGAGGTCTTCGTCGATTTCGACCCCGACCTCATCGACGCCGATCAGCGTGTGAACCACGTCATCGCCTTGCCCGTAGGACGCACCCACTATTCGCGAGCCCTGCGCGAGGCCCCGACGCTAACCCGTGAGTTGGTCGAACAGGGGCAGCCCGGGGCGAATCTCATCATCACTCGTCGCGTCGAGTTTACCGAGGACAAACCCCATCCGCAGGCGGTCGTCGATGGCGGTCATCTGTACCTGAGTGGCGAGGCGTATGAAGAGGCGCTGAGACGTCACAAGGGACTGACCAGCACAGCAGCCAAGACAGCGGCAAAAGCCACCCATGCGAAGGGGAGGCGAATTGCGGCCCGCTTTGCGCACCCGGTTCGGGCGGCAGTCGTTTACCCCTTCCACGGCGATCCCGCCTATCTCGACGGCCGCCTGGAGGATTGCGGCCTGCCCTATTCGGTGCAGTCCCTGTTTCACACGTGGACGACGTACGACAAGGCCAAGTATCCGGATATCTTCGAGCCGCAAGACGGGGTCGACACACCCAGAGAGATCGATTGGCTCGCTGTCGACACCGAGCGGGCGCCGGATGAGGCCACAGCACGCAGGTGGATCGCCGAGGGCACCGACGATGGAGTCTATCCCGGTCTGCGAACCTTCGCCGACGAGCACCGACTGGTGATGATCAAGGATGCCGCTGAGTCGGGGGGGCGCAATGCCAGGGCTTTTGTGCTGCGAACCGTCGGAGCCACAACGATCGATAAGAGTGCCTTGGAAGAGGCGGTAGATTTCATCTACCAGGTCTCGCTGCGACACAATGTGGCGATTCAGGAAGTCATTGTTTCTTCGCCCGAATACTGGGCGACGCCGGCCTTCATCGAAGACTTTGTGCATCGCCAGATCATCGAGTGGGGATCTGCGGTGGAGCGCGATCGTCGACCTCGATCGCCCTTGTATGGTTCACATCGGGTGATCGTCTCCACGGACGATCCAAGATCGGACGATCCCGAACGCTGGCATCTGTCTCACTGGATCACGCTCAACAGCAAGCAGCTGATCACGAATGTGGGTCGTGGCGGCTGTCTGGAACAGTTCCTGCCTCAATACATCGAGCCTCGTCATCGTGACGCTCTCTACGAGGGTTTGCGCAATGCGGCGCGTGCCGCCATGGATGCCCTGGCCGCGTACGAGGAGCGTGAGGGTGAAACCTATGAGGCCGAAACCGGTCGCAAGGTGGGCAAGGATCTGGCGGGGATCTCCTACGGCATGCCGCGATATCTGATGCTCGACTATCTGATCACGCCCCGCTTCGCCGAAGAGGGCGATCTGGTGGAGGTCCGCCAGCAGGAGGGTGGAGCCGTCTTCGTCCTTCAGCAGGGCGACAAGAGGCTTCACGGTACGGTAACGGGTTGGCGTGTGGTGCTGATCGAGCCCAATATCGGCGTCGGCCTGTGGGATCGGGTCGCCCTTCGCGAGGAGGCCCATGAGTTGGCTGCCAGTCGCCGAGAGAATCGACCCTTCGAATGGGATCGAGTCGGCGAAAACGCTCGCATCGTGTTGCGTGACCTCACCAGAGCCGGCGAGCAGTATCTGAAGGCTCTTGGCGAAAAGGCCTGAGCGTGGATCTTCACCTGACCCAAGACCTGCAAAAAGCCTGGCACGAGGCAACCGATGCGCTGGGACTTGCCCGAGGCACCCGCCTGGATTCGACATCGGCTACGGCCCTGCTGCGTCGATGTCTGGCAATCGGGCGGGCAACTGGCGAGAGCACTGCACCGTTGCCGCCCCCTGAACGATTGGTGCGTCTTCGGGGTCAGTTGCCACAACTGGCCTCGTGCCTGGTCGAGGGAGCCGCTGCGCAGGTGGCTCAGGCCCTGGAGGATCCCACGTACTGCCGTCGATTGGTTGAGTTGGCTGCCGACCTGCGGATGAGTGAGCGCATGGCACCTGAGATCTGCCTCGCGATCCGAGCCGGTTCGATGGAGATGCTCTCCGAAGCACCCCTCGACGCGGTGATCTTCGCCGACCCCCAACTCATCGGGCATGAGTTGTATCCGCTGTGCATCGACGCCTGCGTAGCAGCAGGGCCGAAACACGTGCCGGTGGGAGTGCACTTGGATTGGCTCGTGGGCGACTCTGCGACCAGAGTGATCCACTACGATCTGGAAGAGGATCGATTCATCGAAATGTCGTTGGTGACACCCCGTCGGCTCGACCGGGCCTTGCCACTGGCCCTGGGTGCCGATGAGCAGCACCACCACCGTACGCTGGATGAGCTCTTTGCAGAGCGCTGCCGGAACCGTTTTCATGCCGCCGAGACGCTCGATCACAAGGCGATTTCCGCAGCCACGTGGTCGAAGCTCGGCCTGTCCATTCCCTCTCAGACGGTGTGCTCCGTAGGTGATGTGGACGGTGCACGACAGGTGCTTAGCGCCGGGGGTGAGTGGGTGCTCAAGCCAGAAGCGTCGACGGGGGGGCAGGGCGTGGTCTTGCTGGAAGGGCCCGTGGAGCTCCATCAGACACCCGACGACCTCGTCGAGTCCCTGCAGATCTGCTGGGCTTATGGTAATGCCGTCATCGAAGAACGACGTGACGGACTCGCATATCGAGATGACCACGAGAAAGATCACAGTCTCGTCATCAGGTTGCATGTCGCATCGACACCCGGCGGCCTGCACGTGGAATCTGGCTGCGCCATCATCGGTGGCGACGACCTGACACCGGCAAGTTTCCATCACGGCGGGCGATCGATTGAACTGAGACAGGCCCTGGGCCAACTCGCCAGCCGCCGCGGAGAGCGGATCTGCGTCGATGTGGCACAGATCATCACCGACCTGCAGCAGACGGCGACGGCAGCGGTAACCGCTGTTGCCGACCTCGATCTGGTCGGTGTGGATCTGGTCCTCGATCTTGTGGGCAACACGGTCGTGCCCGTACTGATCGAGGCAAATGCCCGTCCCGCCGGGCTGATCCATTCTCGTCGACTCTCGGATGGATTGGCGGGTGTGTCCAATTCTCTCTGGACGACACCGATGGTCAAACAGGAGGCGGTGTCGTGAAGGAAGCGGGAGCACGTCTTCTAACCACGAAGACCATCGAAGACGCCCGGGGTCTGATCGATCAGGCCCTGCGTGAGGTCCGAGATGAGACGAGCCTGAAAGATCGGCGGGAGCTTCTGCGCACCCTGGTCCTCGGTGGTCTGAGCGAGACGCTGAATGTGGCCGCTGGCATCGACCATCTGCTCAATGCCATGCCGACAGAAGAATGGGAAGTGCAGTTCGGACCGGCCGTGGAAAAGGAACTTCCCGGCTTGCTCGTCGACGTCGTGGATAGCATGGCCGATGTACCCCACGTCGATGTGCTTCGACTGATTCCGCCAGAGGCTCACAAGACGTGGGTCGCCTGTATCAAGAAGCTGAGTGGATACATCGACGATGTGGACGAAGAGCACCGTCGACTACGCGGCATGCGCGCCTCTATGATCTTCGCCGATCTGTTTGCGCAGTTGAACGACCCTAAGATCTGGCGCCGCCGCACAGTAACACCCTGTTCGATCGACAACAAGCAGATTTGCGCACTGAAGGAAACCAAGCAGATCGACGAATTGCCCGCGGCCTACCTGGCTCGCGTGAATCAGCTGCAACGGATCGACCTGCGTCACAGTCTTCTCGCCGTAAGCAGTGACGACCTGGCCGGACAGATGTCCCAGGAGGACGCGGAGCTGCGCTTTGAGGTGCGGTCCCCATTGCGTCTCGGCCTGTCGAGTGCCAACGCATCGGACAATCATGCACGCAGCAAAGAGCAGGGCGGCAAGACGCTGAATGCCGGCATCGACTTGCACACCAGCGGCAGCGATGCTCCGGCGCCGCCCCTGCACGTCACTGCACGACGACTGGCCGATCCTCGACTCGTGCTGAGATCTCGCTCTGCTGATTTCGAGGCCGACTTCGAGGCTGACCTTCGAGGGAATCCGACGACACAGAGTGAGCTGTTCTTTGCCTACAAACGTGGTGGCGACAAATCTCTGCGGATGCTCAAGCAAGCTCTCGTCCACACGGGGATCGTAGAGGACAACTCCGATGATATCGTCCGCGACATCGCCGGATTCACCGAAGGCGGAGGCCTTGAGATCGTCACCTCCAGCGCTGTCCTGCAAGGATCAGGTCTGGGCACCAGTAGTATTCTGGCGGCATCCATTCTCAAGGTGTTGTATCGCCTGGCTCAGCACAGTGCCGGTGGTGCTGAGGAGTATCCCTTCCTCTACGACCAGAGTGTTCTTCTAGAGCAGTCCATCGGGCTGAACTCGGGCTGGCAGGATGCCCGCGGCGCGTGCGGCGGATCGAGTGCGGTCAAGGATTTCTACGCCCCACCAGCAGCTGGCCTGCCCACCCCGGAGATGTGCTTCGTCGACGTCGACGAGGACATATTCCATCAGCGTGTCGTCCTTTTCGACACAGGAATTGCTCGAGGCGCGACGCGAGGGCTCAATGTTATACTCGAGAGTTATCTGCGCCGAGACCGGGATCGATACAGCGCCATGCGGAAGTCTCTCGCGATCCATGATGAGATCGTCGAGGCCCTGAGCCAGGGAGACTACCCGCGGCTCGGAGCGTTGGCCAGTCGCTATTGGGCGTATCGCTGCGTCCTTGATCCGGAGGCGACCAGCGACGCCATTCAACAGTTGTTCTCCGCTCCCCTGTCCGATCTTCACGAAGGAGGGATGCTGACCGGCGCCGGTAGCGGCGGGTTTGCCCTCCTTATTGCCCGCGAAGGTGAAGAGGAGAGCCTCAGAGAGTGTCTGTCCAAAATGAAGGACCAGCGCGCATACGCCAGCAGCGCCGTCGTCGACTACCGACTGAATCGAACGGGACTTCAGCTCGAAACAAGCCCCGCAGAGGCGACGGGATGAGATTCACCCAGAGATCTGCCAGCACAGCACTCGATCGACCGAAACCCAGGAGAAGCCATCCATGATCATGAAGGATCGCACCACCTTCATTGCCGGCGTTGCCAACCACCGCAGCATTGCGTGGAGTATCGCTAAAGCTATCGACGCCGCCGGAGGACGACTGGCCTTGGGGTATCTGGGCGAACGGGAACGTGAGGGGATTGAGAAAATCGTCGGTCAGTTGGAGAGCTCTCCCATGCTGGTGCAGTGTGACGTCAATGGCGGTGATTCGGTGCACGCCGCCTTCGACGCCGTAGGCAAGGAGATGGGCCACCTCGACAGCCTGGTCCATGCCATCGCTTTCGCCAAGCGCGAAGACCTTGACGGCCGCTTCAAGGACACGTCGCGAGATGGATTTGAGTTGGCCCTCGGCGTGAGCGCTTATTCGCTGAATGTGCTCACACAGGCCGCTGAACCATTGATGAAGGAAGGCTCCTCCATCGTAGCGCTCACCTTCCTCGGCAGTGAGCGGGCCGTGCCGAACTATAACGTGATGGGCGTCGCCAAGGCTGCCCTGGAAGCCAGTGTCCGATACCTGGCCCGTGACCTCGGTCCCCAGGGTATCCGCGTCAACGCGTTGTCCGCCGGTCCCATCAAGACCCTGGCCGCGCGAGGGATCAAGGACTTCCCTGAGATGCTCCGGACCCATGCCGAACGCGCGGCGATGAAACGCAATGTGACGGTGGAAGAGGTGGGGCAGGCAGGTCTGTTTCTCTGCAGTCCCATGAGCAGTGGCATGACCGGTGATATCCTGTACGTCGACGCGGGTTACCGCTTCATGGCCGGCTAGTCGGGCAGGGCGTCATGAAGGGGGTGGCAGGTCGAGACCCTCGAGGGCCGCGAGACTGCGCGACGCCGACAGCCCGCCGGCCTGTTGCTGAGCCTGAAGATGGTCACGAAGAAAGGCGGCCTCGCCTGGTTGATCGACATCATACCAGACGGGCAGCAGCGCTAGACGATGCCCTGCCGCGACGGCCAGCGTCTGTTTCAAGACCATCCCCGTGCCCCATTCGATGTCGTCAGAGAACAGCGCCGGTATCCAGGCGGATAGTCCGATCAGATAGTACCCTCCGTCCGTCGAGGGGCCGACCACAATCTCATGGGTTCGCAGCAGATCGAAGGCCTGATCCAGAAAGTCAACCGGTAGCGAAGGGCTGTCTGTGCCGATGACGACCGTCGACTGCGAACCGGCAGCAAACGCGTCGTCAAACAGACCCGACAGACGAGCCCCCAGCGAGCCGTCAACCTGGGGGAGGTAGTCAAAGTCGCCCACCGAGTTCAGCAGCCTCGGAAGCCCGTCAGCAGCCCCTTCACCTGTGTAGACGACCACCTTCGTCGTTGCCGAACATGTAGCCAGGGTCGCTGCCGTGTCCTGCAGGAAAGCGGTGTATAGGTTGGCCGCCTGCTCAGGAGACAGAACCGATTGGAGTCGGGTCTTCACCTTTCCGGCGTGGGGCTGTCTGGCAAACATAGCGGCCCATTGGGTCACAGATCCTCCTTCGCTGCGGTTGTAGCTGCGCAATCACGACAATAGTTTAGTTTCTCTGTTCTGCATATCGGACTATCGGCATATCGCGAAAAAGACCACTGACTGATTTCCATACCGCTTCACTTGCTTGAGGAGAGTATCGATCCATGGCCCAGGTTCACATCATCCGACACAATCCAGGCGCCGTCTTCTGCAACCCGTGCGAAGTCATCCAAGTCGATGACGATGGCAAGATCACGCGTCTCATCGAGCCCAGCGGCAATGTGGGCACCCAATATGCCAACAATATCGGCGCCGAATGGTTCGGCACCATCGAGAATCTCAATCGCGGTCTCCAGACGTGCAATGCACACTGGTCAGATGTGTACAAGACGGATGTCCTGTGGACGACACCGTCCTTCGACCGAGATGAATGTGATCAGTTCAAGAACGACTTCAATGGCGTGTATGGCGCCATGATCAATGCCGTGACGGGCGGTCCCATGCGCTCAAACCGGATGGCCCGGTTTACGCACCAGGAAGGGTTTCCTGACCCCGCCGCCCTCTTTGAGGTGCAGATCAAGGCCGCCCAGGGCGATGTCGAGATCGGTGGCGGCAAGCTCGACTTCGGTTCGTGGGTTGACCATCAGCCCTCTGGTGCATCAGTGATGCACAAGAAGGGTGACGAGATGATCACGACTCTGGGCCCCGACGTGGGCAAAGAGATGGAGTTCGTCCTCGAAGAACAGTATGCGAAGGGATTTGCCGAGCGAGGGATCGATTTCCGCAAGCAGACGGTGTGGATGGAGATCCTCGTCGGCGTAGACGACGCACCCGATCAGGCGTGGGCCCGGATCGAGGCCACACGCAAGGCCTTTGAGGACTACTTCGGCGACGATCGTCCGGCGGGCCTGATCTACCCCGTGTCGAGGATTCCTAATCTCGATGGTGTTGTCGAGCCTCAGCCCCGCGTCGTGTCAGGTGATGTCGAGATCCAACGATCGGGTGAACTTGAACACGGCTTCAGCACGTGGACGAGTATCAAGCACGGAGGCATCACAGAGGCCATGGTCTCTGCCGTTGCAGGGAATGATGCCTCAGCGATTCTCGATGGTGTCGACGAGCGTGTGAAGCAGGCTGGCGGCGAAGGACTCAAAGCCAATGGCGTCTTCAACAATGCCTACATCGCCGCTGGTGCCGACTCAAAGGCGAATCGCGACTCCCTGGCTGCCTTCAATCCGAGCTTCACAAAGTGGTATGAAGGGACGGTTCCCTCCGCTCGAACAGCGCAGTATGTCGGCGGGATCCAGCAGCAGGAGTTCGCCTACGGTGTCTCCAATCGCGCCATCTTTATCTGAGGTCGGCGGTGCAAGCGTCTCTGATTATCGACGAGTTGAAGAAGCAGGGCATCACACACGTGGTCGGCCTGCCGGACAACGGCGCCCGCAGTCTCTTTGAGCAGATCTGGGAGGAGGAGACGCTTCAGTTCGTCGGCGTCACCCGTGAGGGAGAAGCCTTTGCCGTGGCCAGCGGTCTGTATCTGGGAGGTGCGTCACCCGTGGTTATCATTCAGAACACGGGTTTCTTCGAAACCGGTGACGCCTTCCGCGGAACATGCTACAACATGGCCCTGCCCATCGTGATGCTCATGGGGTATCGAGGTTACCAGACGATGGTCCCCGATGCACCCAGAGTGGATACGGCAGCGACGTTTCTTGAACCGACGCTCAAAGCATGGGATATCCCCTACTCACTCATGCACGAGGATGAGGATGCCCATCTAATCGAGGACGCCTTCGTCGCGGCGCGTGAACGTTCGCGCCCGGCGGCGGTCCTCATCGTCAACCACACGGTCTGACCCGCGAAAGGCAACGCTGTGCTCAATAAGTACGATTGTTTGAAAAAGCTCGCCGCAGCGCGTCGGGATGGCAATGTGGTCGTCACCACGATGAGTGTGTCCATGCCGTGGGCGGAACTGTCCGATACACACCTCGATTTCGCGCACGTGGACAGTGCCATGGGCCACGCGGCTGATTTCTCCTATGGATTGGCCCTTGCCCAACCCGATCGACGGGTCATCTGTCTCAATGGTGATGGGAGTACGCTGATGTGTCTTGGCACGCTGGTCACGATGACCCAGCAACCAGCACCGAACTTCACGCTGGTGATCACCGAGAATGGCACATACGAGGTAACCGGCAGTCAGACCGTTCCCGGAGCAGGCAGTATCGACTTCGAGGGCATTGCCCGCGCTGCAGGAATCGATCACGTATTGACCATCGATAACGAGGACGACTTCGATAAACACCTGGATGAGCACTTCGACAGTCCAGGACCTTCCGTGTTCGTCTGGAAGATCGAACGAGCGGACGAACCGGTTCCAAAGCCGGCCCGACCGATCCGTGATCGTGCGCACGATCTGCGAGCCGCTCTGACAGGAGCCTGATATGTCCTTCCCGCTGATGGGCGACTTCCGCCAGCGCTTCGACGCCCAGCGCCTCGATGATCCCGTGGCCGCTGTGGCAGTTGAACTGCAACGCATGGGCATGGCCGATCAGATCAGCGATGGCCAGCGCATTGCCATCACTGGCGGAAGTCGCGGTATCGCCAACATCGACTCGATCACCAGAGCCGTTGTAGATGCTGTGCGGAGTGCGGGTGGCGATCCCTTCGTCATGCCCGCCATGGGCAGTCATGGTGGGGCAACGGCGGAGGGACAGAAGGAGGTTCTGGCCAGCTATGGGTTAGGCGAGACGGCCATGGGATGTCCGGTAGAAGCGACGATGGAAACAGACCAGATCGGCAAATTAGAGGACGATACTCCCATTCTGGTCAATCGACTCGCTCTTGAAGCGGATGGCGTCATCGTCATCAATCGTGTAAAGCCGCATACATCGTTTCGTGGCGTGCACGAGAGTGGTGTCGTGAAGATGATGACCATCGGTCTTGGTTGTCATCGAGGCGCGACCATGGCGCACGCTCAGGGTGCCGACGGACTCTCTCGCCTCATCCCCGCCCTTGGGAAAGCGATTCTCGAGCATCTGCCTGTGGTGGCCGGTGTCGCCATCGTCGAGAATGCGTACGACGAAACCATGCTGATCGAGGCTCTGCGACCAAATGAGTTTTCCAGTCGCGAGCCTCAACTGCTGGAGCAGGCTCGCCAGTCGATGCCACGGATCTTCGCCCAGGGCATCGACCTGCTCATCGTCGACGAAATGGGGAAAGAGATTTCCGGTACGGGAATGGACACAAATGTCATCGGGCGGATGATGTTACCCGGGGTGAAAGAACCCGACACGCCGGGTGTATCACGGATTCTCGTTCGTCGCCTATCGGCAAAGACCCACGGCAATGCCAATGGCGTCGGTCTGGCCGACGTGATCCCGAAGCAGCTGCACGATGAGATCGATTTTGAGGCAACCTACGCCAATGCCTTTACATCGACCTTCCTGAATCGGGCCTATGTACCGATTGTGAAAGCCAACGACCAAGAGGCGATCAGCGCCATGTTCGAAGTGCTTCGCATCGACAATCCAGCGCAGGCGCGTGTCGCCCGCATCCGAAACACCCTCGACCTGGAACACGTTCAGATGTCACAAGCTCTGGCCCGCGACACGTCCCACCCCGACCTGAGTCAGGAAGGCGACTTCACTGAGATGGCTTTCGATTCGGATGGAGCGCTGCAGTAGCTTAAATCGGCGGCGGAGAAACTCTACGTAGGTGGGACGGAAGGCTCGCTGAACACCTCATGGTGAGACGCCACACGGCCTGTAGCTCGCTAAGCACTCAATAGAGAAACGCCTGCCCGTATCGGCGTTTCTCTCAACGGCTCGCGCAGCGAGCCTAGAAGACATCCTTGCGATAGCGCTGAGAATTGATGCCGAGCTGGTCGCGATACTTGGCGACGGTACGGCGAGCGATCTTCAGACCGTCTCGGCCGAGGATAGCCGCGATCTCCTGATCGCTGAGAGGCTTCTTCTTGTCCTCTCCGTCGATGAGATTGGAAATCTTCTCCTTCACACTGCGCGCGGACACATCCTCACCGTCATCGCGCTGCACCTTGCTGTCGAAGAAGTATTTCAACTCAAAGACACCGTGTGGTGTCTGCATGTATTTGCCGTTGCTCACGCGAGAGATGGTCGATACATGCATCTCTACGGCATCGACCACATCCTGCAGAACCATCGGGCGCAGATGGGAAGGGCCGTGCTCGAACCATGGCATCTGTGCCCTCACCAGATAGTTGGCCACCTTCAGCATCGTGTTGCGCCGCTGATTGATGGCATTGATCAGCCAACGGGCTTCGTTCAGCTTCTTGGAGACATAGGTTCGCACCTCGTCCTTCCGCCCACGACCATCCTTCATCAACTTGGCGTAGCCTGCGTTGATGCGCAGAGAGGGCAGCCCCCCATCTGTGAGGCTGACGATCCAGTCTTCGCCCGATTTTTCGACGATGAGATCGGGCGTCACATACGGGATTTCCGTGTCGAGGGTGAGCAGACCTGAATAGTCCGAGACGCACGCGGCGCCTGGGTTCGGCTGCAACGTCTCGATCATCTCGAGAGCCAGCTTGAATTGGTCGTTGTCGATGCCAAGAGCCCGCGTGATTCGGGAGAAGCGACGTTTGGTCAGATCCTCCATGTGTTGTCGGATGATCTGAATCGACAGTTGCCGATCCTCGTCGATCACTTCACCCACCAGTGCCTCCAGCTGAATCAGCAGACACTCGGCGAGATTTCTGGCACCGATGCCGAGCGGCTCGAAACTCTGGATGACACTCAGCACACGCTCGGCAGCGGCGACGGGAACCTCTAGGGGTTCGGCGATCTCTTCGGCGCTGCACGTCAGATAACCGCGATCGTCGATGTTTCCGATGATGAACTCGGCGATCTCCACATCCTGGCCCGCTAGTGAACTCATGGCCAACTGGTCGTGCAGCAACTCCATCAACGGCGGCATGATGGTGATCCGGTTTTCCTGGGGCTCGCGATCCTGCTCCCAGTTCGGATCAAACTCGGTTTCGTTGTTGTAGGAGTTCTGGTCGAACTGGTCTTCGAGCAACGCATCCCAGTCAACGGTGTCCTCAAAGTCGTCCTGGACGACCTCTTCCTCCTCCTTCAGCGCCTCGTCTGCAGTCTCCTTCTCTTCTTTTTCCTCCTCTTCCTTCAGTTCCATCGATTCCTCGAGGAGTGGATTGACCTCCATCTGCTGCTTGATCTCGAGCTCGAGTTCGAGCGTCGACATCTGCAGAAGCTGCAATGACTGGATCAGCTGAGGGGCCATCCGTTGGTGGAGGCCCATGCTCAGCGATTGGCGCAGCATGGTCACGGTGAAGGGAACTCCGAAAAGAGGGTGTAACTTTCACTCTACGAAGGACTTGTAGAGGGGCCAAAAGCGCGGCTAATATAGCCGGGGAGAAATTAAACTGTCAAGCGGGGCACGCCATTTGCTTTCCCAGAGAAGGGGCCCGGGAAAGGCCGTTCAGGCGGTTACCAGTCCATTCGAAAGCGTTCGCCCAGATACAGCTGACGTACGCTTTCATCCTCGGTCAGTTCCCGCGCCGTTCCAGAGGTGAGGATCTCCCCGTCCACCATGATGTAGGCCCGATCAGTGATCTGAAGGGTCTCGCGGACGTTGTGATCGGTGATAAGGATGCTCAGTCCCTTACTCCGCAGATCTCCCACGATCAGCTGGATGTCCTCCACCGTCCGTGGGTCGATCCCTGTGAAGGGCTCGTCGAGTAACATGAAGCTCGGCTGTGTGGCCAGAGCGCGGGCGATCTCGACACGGCGCGTTTCTCCGCCCGACAGCGTATCTGCGCGCTGGTCAGCGCGCTCTTCAAGATTGAGCTCAGCCAGAAGAGCCGCCTGGCGCTCGTCCCGCTCCGGAGACGGAACGCCTCGGGCCTCTAAGACAGCGCGAATGTTCTGCGCCACGGTGAGGCCTCTGAAAATCGACGTCTCCTGGGGTAGATAGCCGATGCCTCGCCGCGCCCGGCGGTACATGGGCAGATCGGTGATCTGCTCTCCATCGAGCAAGATCTGGCCTGCATCGGGTCGTACGAATCCGGTGATGCTGTGAAAGGTCGTTGTCTTGCCGGCGCCATTCGGCCCGAGGAGACCGACGATTTCACCGACGCCGACCTCGAGGGACACACCGTCCACGACGCGGCGGCGGCCATAACTCTTGACGATCTGATTCGCCTGCAGACTCAACGAGAACTCCGATCTGGTTCACCATTCTGCTCTGGTGGAAGATAGCGACCTTCGATCTCATCGAGGACCCTGACCGCGACGACGGCCCCACGCTCCAGGTCGATCCTTAGTCTGGCGCCGCTGACTTCATTGATGGCGACTTGTCCGTCCTCGTCAACGATCCGCGACAATGCGGTGGCCTGCCCCAGTGCTTCCAGTTGACGCAGGCTTCCATCGCCGTCAAAGACGAGAATCATCTCCTTTGCGTTGAAGCGACTTGCCCGGTCGCGATCGTGACCCTGATGGGTGACGTGTGTAGATCCCTGAAGAGTGAGGGTATCGAGCCGGCCCTGGGTCAACTGCAGGCGGCCGGCGGACCCGGCGATCCAGGTGGTCTGCTGATCATCCCGAAGACGGCCCTGCACACTCCCCGGCCAGGTGACGCTACGAGCCTGGCTCTGATGCAGTTCCACACTCACCTCGCTGGCTTCCAGCAGGTGATCGGCGCCATTCTCCTGGTGACGGACCTGCGTCTGTCCCTCCAGACGCATCGAATCGCTTTCGGCGTCGAGTTGTCCCCGATCGGCGGCGATCCGCAGAGATCCTGCCACCTCCAGATTGAAGGCACCGCGCCCCTCCAGACGCCGGGACGGCATCTCCAGGATCAGCGTGTCGGCCTCAAGTGACAGGGGTTCATCGGTGTCGCCATCCCGGACCAGCCGGGGGCTGCCCAGCAGCTCAACCTGGTCGCCACCTTGTTGGGAGTGCAGTCGATCGGCGGTGAGGGTGCCCTCGAACTCGTCCGCCCGTAGTTGGACCCCCTTGGCCTGTAGCGTGTCGTCGTCCAGCAGAAGGGTGATCCGATCGGCACGCAGCTGCCGAGTTTCGCCCTCCGTCACCTGTACCCCGCCGGAGGCGGTCATCGTCTCCTGCCCAGCACGATCCAGGGTCACCACCGGTGCTTCAAGATGGCGCGTCTTGATATCGAGAAGGACTGGGGTTCCCACTGCCTGCCAACCCGTCTCCTCCTCGGTGATTTCGTCGGCCTCAAGACGACGGTCCGATTCGGTGAGCGACACCTGCCCTGATGCGGTGATCCGATCGGTGCGCAGATCGATGTGTACTGAATCGGCCTGAAGGGCGCCCGTAGAATCGCGGATGGAAATGGATCCGAGCAGGTCCATCTTTCCTGTTGGCTCATCATACACAGCCTTCAGGCCCTGGATGCTTCGATCCTTCCAGTGACTGCTGACCGTGTCGAAGGTGGCGCGGATTCCATTCTGGGGGACGGAGAGCATGGCTCGGCGGGATTCGATGCCAATTCGGTCTTCTCCACCCTCGGTGCCGTCGACGAGGAACGAGGCCCACACCTGCTCGGCACGCCAGTTCTCAAGTGCCGTCGTTCCCGCCAACCGACGACCCGTGACCTGGCCGCTCTCCAGCTCCATCTGCGCGTGGTGGGGTATGGTCAGACTGTCCGTGTCTCGCTCCCAGCGCACCGAGTCCGTCGTCAACAACACCTGCCCCCCTTTAATGGTGACGTCGCCGGCAAAGCTGACGCTGCCATTCTGGTGGTCGACCACCAGCGTTGACGACTCGATACGAGCGGTATCACGGGTCGCATCGCCGCGCGTAGACGCGTGTGGGTCTGCCTGCCCCGATGACCATCGATCCGATTGCGATCGACCGATGACCATCACCAACGCACCGGAGTCGGCTCGTGTCTGTCGTGCCTCGAGAAAATCCGCCAGGTAGGGCGCCACCACGATCAAGTCGGATGTCGAGCCGCGCAGTTGCAGCCGCACATCCCAGGACTGTCGATCCGCTTCGGGCGCATCGGCGAGGCCGAGGGTTGTTGTAGGTGTCAGATCTGTATCACTGCACGCCAACAGCGCCGTAAGCGGCAGCAGGATCGTCACACATCGGACGGCCCTGCGGCGATACCACGATCGCCCCCCCGGTGGTGGGTTGTCGTCCCCGGATGGGAGGCGTCCAGCCGTTGTCACCTCAGGAGGCAGCAGCCTGGACATGGGGCGCCCCACTCGCCTGCTGGTGCGCAAGGGCTGCCTTGACGAAGCCGGAGAACATGGGGGCAGGGTTGTCCATCCGCGACTTGAACTCGGGATGGGCCTGCGTGGCGAGGAAATAGGGGTGGTCCGGCAGTTCGATAAACTCCATCAGCCGTGTGCCATCGGCCCGGCGATGATGACCAGAGAAAACAAGCCCCTGATCTTCGAGCAACTCCACGAAACGTGGCGAGATCTCATACCGATGTCGATGTCGCTCGAGAACGACCTGGTCGTGTCCCTGCATGATCTCGCCCACGCGGAAGGACTCTGCTGGGACCTCAAGCAGCTGGCGAATACGGTCTGCGTCTTCGCCCAGACGTCCGGACTCTTCGTAGAGGGCAAGGACGCGGCTGTCCTTCTTCAGAACCGCTGCATAGGCGCCCAACCGCATGCTGGCTCCGTATTGCTCGTCTTCCAGGACCTGTTTCTGGCTCTCCTGCACCGAGACGACCTGATTCGGCGAGTCGTCGGAGAATTCTTCGGAACTGGCATCTTTGATGCCGACCACATTCCGTGCGTACTCGACGACGGCCAGCTGCATCCCGTAACACAGACCGAGGAATGGCACGCCATTCTCGCGGGCGTAGCGGATGGCAGCCAGGACTCCGTCGGCGCCGCCTTCACCGAAGGCACCGGGAACGATGATCCCATCGTAGTCGGTCAGGGCCTCGAGATCCATGTCGTCGCGCTCGAATTTGCGCCCGTCGATCCAGGTGATCTCGATCTTGCTGTCATTGGCGACGCCGGCGTGCAACAGGGATTGATTGACAGAGATGTAGGAATCGGTGAGTTGAAAGTCACCGATCTCCACATACTTGCCCACCATGGCCACGCGCACCACCTGACTCGGTGTCTTGCTGCGCTCCAATAGATTCTGCCAGTGTGTCCAATCGGGTTCGCGACGCGGCTGAAATCCCATCTTCGCCAGCATCTTGGCGCCCAGATCCTCTTCCTCAAGGCGGATGGGGATGTCGTAGACCGTCGCCAGGTCAGGTGCCGAGATGATGTGATCCATCGGCACATTCGCGTTGACCATGATCTTCTTCTTGCGCACCTCGTCGAGGGACGTCTCTGCGCGACAGACGATGAAATCGGGCAGGATACCTTGCTCTCCGAGAAGGCGAATCGCCTGTTGAGTCGGTTTTGTCTTCATCTCGCCCACGTGGCGTGGGATCGGTAGGTATGTGACGAGGACGTAGACGAAATGTTCCTCGCCGATCTCGCGCTCGAGGCCCTTCACGGCAAAGAGAAACGGTTCGTTTTCGTAATCGCCGACGGTGCCACCGATTTCGATCAGCGCCACATCGAAGCCCTTGGCCGCCTCCTGGATGCGACGCTGAATTTCACCTGTGATGTGGGGAATCGGTTGTACCGTCTGACCGAGGTACTCTCCGCGACGCTCTCGCTCGATGACACTGTGGTAGATCTGTCCCGTCGTCAGATTGTTGTGGCGAGGCAGATCGAGCCCGAGAAAGCGCTCGTAGTTACCCAGATCCTGATCGATTTCCCCCCCATCGTCCGTCACCCAGACTTCACCGTGTTCGGTGGGCCGCATCGTGCCTGCATCACAATTGATATAGGGATCGATCTTCACCGCGGTACAGCGGTAGCCGTACTCACCCAGAATTCGTCCCACGGACGCCGTCGTTAGCCCCTTGCCAACGCCGCTCATCACGCCGCCGGTCACAACGACATACTTCGGTCCACTATAGTCAGCCACGCTCGCCGTTCTCTCGCGATCTGTTCAGGTTCCGATGGGGTGGTCCCGAACCACGCTCCCCACGTGCTCGGATGCCCTGCGGTATGAAGCGGTTACAGTCCGGATGCGTCCTGCTACCGCATACGAAAAAGGCGACGACACTCTTGTCGTCGCTTCTTCAAACTCAGTCGATAATTCGTGGGACACGGAAGTAATTCTCTCGCAGGTCGGGTGCCTGAGATAGAAGCTCCCGCAGGGCCTCGAAACGCTCACTCTCGTCGGCTCGAAAGACACTCGCGTCAGGCGTCAAATGTGCCGTCGGCTCCACGCCATCCGTGTCGAGCTCGTTGAGTTTCTCCATGTAATCGAGAATGCGACTCAATTCGGTCGTCAGCCGCTCTTGTTCCCCAGAAGAGAGCTCAAGACGAGCTAGGGCGGCGACGCGCCGCACATCGTCGATCGAAACGGCCATGGTTAGCCTCCCGGCGCGGTAATATGCGACAGCCGAAAAACGCGCGCAAGAATGATCGCTCCGCTGGTAAAGTTCTGCCTGTGGCGCTATACTGCCCCCCTGCCAGAATGTTGACACTCCAGGATTGCAGGATGTCCAGGCGCCCATTTACAGTAAACCAGGCCAATGCCATGCTACCGACCCTCGAAGAGATTTTTGAGCGTCTGGATAGTCATCGTGCCACCTGGACTCAGCATCACGAGAGATTGCAGATGCTCGATGCAATGTGGGGAGATGCCGTCGAAGAGCCGAGAAACCCTGATCATGAGGAGTTCCTCGGCGAGCGGAGTCAGTTGCAGGAGGCGAGCGAGGCGATCGAGCAAGTCGTTAAACGAGATCTGTTCGGTCAGGGACTGTGCCTGCCCAGCGGCGGCCTCGAACACGGAATTGTCGATTTCCCCACGACCCTGGAAGGCCGTTGGGTTTATCTGTGTTGGCGGCGTGGTGAAATACGGATCACGCACTGGCACGAGATCGATGGCGGATTTTGCGGGCGCCAGGAACTGATGGACGAGCACGTGATCGGCATGGGACGGATGGATGAAGACGTACCAGACGACTCAGTCATCGACATCCCCCCTATCGAGAGCCCCCCCGACGACGACGTCCGTTGAGGTGAATTGGCCTAAAGCAAGTTGGCCAGCCCAGTGCGTCAGCAGCTGGGTCACCTGATCGGCAGCATCAAAATCCACTTCTACACTGGGGCACTCCGCCAGCGTCGCCACAACTTCGGTGGCCGCCTCGCCGAGTTGCTGCAGATCAAAACATTGTTCTAATAGTCGGCGCGCCACTTCCCCCGGGGTCAGTGGGGTCAACTTGGGCGCCACACCGGACTGCCTGCGGGGGAAGATGAGCCCCCCGATGGGAGCCGGTTCAGCCCAGCTCAACCCTGCCTGTGTGGCCGTCAGATAGTCGTAGCCGCCGAAGCGACAGCAGGGCGTGGGAGGCGCCAGATGGCCGATACCCAGATCCGCCAGCCGCTGACGCGTCCCGCTGTGCAGCACCAGCTCTCGTGGAAAGGGTCGGGGCGTGACGGTAGCGGGGTCGATGGGCGTTACATCATCTACTGTAGAACGAGCCGATCTGCCCGATTCCCAGCGACAGAGACGACTTTCCACTGTCGTGGTCACCAGGGATCAGCAGCGCCAGATCGTCCATCCGTACCGCCCCCGCGTGTATCAGCAGCGTGGAGCCAGCCGCTGCAGCAGGCCGTAGGTCAACTCTCGCTGGAGATCCTCGTACAGATGGCCTGTGGAATCCACGTTCACACGCTCATCATCGATGAAGATGACCGGCTCTTCGTCTGTGTCGACAAGTCGGACACCGAATGTGGGATGGGCCGTTGAGACGGAGGCATCTGCATACGCTGCGTGGACGAGCTCCTGAAGAGCCCGTGGGGCAGCCACATCGACGATCTGATCGACGACGGTGAAGCGTCGTGCACTCACCCCGAACTCAGAGGGCCAAGGAGGGTCGGTGGCTGGCGACGATCAGGCTGCCAGTCGCGCCCCTGCGTCCCTGCGCAATTCGTCGAGTCGAAGACGCTCTGTGTGTATGTCGGTCATGAGGCAGCTCTTTCTCACCTCGAACTGGCGTTGGACGTGGTGGACGTCCATCAGTTGCGATCGAACCGTCGAATACTCGAGGCGGAGCCGCTGCAGCTCTTCGTCCTGTCGTATCGCACGCTGGCGGAGCCGTGCCATGTGCCGGGATGCGAAATATCGCAGTGCAAGTGGAACACACAGCATGAGGGCGGCGAGAAGCACGGAGAGACCTTTCTGTATTACCACGTATTATCAAGTCCTGGTTCCCTCTTTGTATCGGCGCTGCCGGAGTTTTCTCCAGTTATCCCATCTGTGTTAGGGGGTTGGGCGAAAGGCGACTCAGAGCGCTGTATTGTCAGATTGTTGGAGAATTGTCGCTCTCGCGTAGATCCACCTCGGCGATCAGCATCCGAATCAGACGACGTTCGCGCCCGTTGCAGCCCGCTACGAGAGCCAGGGTAAATTGGAAGGTTTCACTGCCGCCGTACTTCTCGATCAATTCCTCGTACATCTTGCCCCGCGCCTCGGGCAATTGCTCGCGCACATCCTGTAGTAAGTCGGTGAGTTTCATCGTTTTCTCGGTTCGCAGTGTTGGAATTGAGGGCCTCTCCGGCGTGATGACCTGCCCATCGTGGCCTGATTCGCAAGGTAGCACCCTGGTTTGGCGTGTCAACGACTCGTCATGTCGGCCTCTCCTGTTTGGCGTGGCCGGGGCACCCGGGTACGAGGCCCGAAATACCGTGTCGAGAGGCATCCTATCTCTTGACCCGTACAGCGACATGTAGTACCATTTATGCACCTCTCCCCAAGTGGTTGTGGTTCCTGGTCTTCGGTAAGATACGATTCCCTTTCCGGGCAACCACACAAACTGATCATCGCCCGCCGGCATGGCGAAATGTGCCCCGCCGGTTTCTCTCGGTTTTTTTGACCAGCTTGGCCTGTAGGAGCTGTCCTTGCGCGTTTCCCACCTTGACGTCTTTGGCTTCAAATCCTTCTACAACAAGACCTCCATCCATTTCGGCGACGGCATCACGGGCATCGTCGGTCCCAACGGATGCGGCAAATCCAATGTGGTGGAGGCGATTCGCTGGGTTCTCGGTGAACAGCGAGCAAGTGCCATTCGGGGCCACAAGATGGAAGACGTCATCTTCGCGGGCACAAGAAATCGGAAGCCCCTCGGTATGTCTGAAGTGTCGATCACCGTCGACAACAGCGAGGGCATGCTGCCCATCGACTACTCGGAGGTCACGGTCACTCGACGACTCTTTCGGTCGGGCGAATCGGACTATCTCCTCAACAAAGTTCCCTGTCGCCTACTGGACGTTCAGAATCTGCTGATGGATACCGGTCTTGGACCGGGCGCCTATTCGGTCATGGAACAAGGCATGGTCGACGAGATCGTCAGCGAAAAGACCGAGAATCGCCGCCGCATTCTCGAAGAGGCTGCAGGCATCACCAAGTACAAAGCACGCCGTCGCTCAACGTGGAACAAACTAGAATCGACCGAAGCAGACCTGACCCGCCTGGAAGACATCATCGTCGAGGTGAAGCGCCAGGTTGACTATCTCGGGCGTCAGGTCGGACGAGCTCGTCGTTTCCAGACCCTGTCGACAGAACTGAAAGACGTCGAATTGCGCTTCAGCCGTCACCAATTCTTCGCACTCCGTGAAGAACTGAAACCGCTGGAGACGGAATTTCAGAGCCTCTCCCGTGACTCCGAATCGGGCCTGACTCAGTTTACGGCTCGTGAAGCAGAGCTGGAAAAACGCCGACTGGCCGTCACCGAGGCCGAGCGCACGCTGCAGGAAGCAGGTGTCGCGCTGTCCCGCTGCGTCGAGGAGATCCACGAACTCGACAACCAGTTGATCTCGACACGCGAGCGCCGCGAGGCACGCGAACACTTCATCGAGCGTGCAACGGCCCAGCTGGACGAGTCGCGTCGGAACCTGGCCGAGGCAAGCCAGCAAAAGGCCCAGGCCGAGGCGGCCCTCGTCGAGTCTCGAGAAGAGATCGAGCGTAGTGCAGAACAGGTCCAGCAGGTTGAGACCGCAGCGCAACAGGCAGAGTCTGAATACACCGAGAGTCGACGATCTCTCGACGGTGAGAACCACAAGTGGCGCGACCTGCTGCGCGAAAAGGGCGAGCGCAGTGGTGCCCTGGTTCGCCTGCGCACCGAGCGTGAAGGACTGGATCGGGCTAAAGAGGAAGTCGACACCGAACGCGCCAGAATCGAAGCTGAGAAGCAGGAGATCGGCACCCGCCTGGTGCGCACACAACAACAGCTGCTCACCACGCAGGAGCGCCTCGCCGCGCTGCGAGGTGATCTGGAGGCAGCGCATGAGCGACGCAAAGACTCTCAGACGTCGCTGGAGCGCGCCCGACAACGTGCCTCCGAAGCTGAGAGAGGCATCGAGGCGGGTCAGGCGAGAATCCAGATTCTCGAACGCGTTCGGTCAGGCTACGAGGGGTACTCCAGCGGTGTGAGGCAGTTGCTGGTGGACTCCCCCTACACCGCTGACTTCACCGGCGTCCTCGGCGACCTGGTCGAGGTGAGCGACGGCATGGACAGAGCCGTCGAGAGTGCCTTTGGGGATGCCGTCGAGGCCCTTGTGGCGCCTGACGATGGATCCGTACTAGACGCACTGACGTACGTTCGCGAACACTCAGCTCGGGCCGGTGTGTTCCCGATGAATTGGCAGCGAAACGCGGCGACCGCCGTCGATCTCATGCAGATCGAAGGCGTCATCGCACCGCTTCGCGACTACGTGCGAGCCACCGATGACGTGGCTCCCCTCGTCGACCACCTGCTCACCAACACGTTCCTGGTGGATGACCTGGAGACGGCCCTGCGTCTGGCTCGGAACCATGCAGATCTGCCCGTGCGACTGGTCACTGCCGATGGACAGGGTGTCGATATCGATGGCCGGGTCGCCGGTGGTGAGGCCGGAGAGGACGATTCGGTCCTCGGTCGCGGTCAGGAGATTCGACAGCTGCGCTCGACGATGGCGACGCAACGGGCGACACAGATCACCGCCCAGCTGGCCGTCGATGCCGATGTGCGTCGCGTCGCCGTGTTGGATGGCTACACGCGAGACTTGCAGGCCCTGGTCGAACAGGTTCGTGACGAGGAACGGGAGACCCATGCTCGTGAACGTGCCGCCCGTGACGACGGTGATCGTCTCGACAAACAGCTGGCAGCCCTGCAGTCACGCTCGGATCAGAATGAGCAGCGCCTCACCGGATTGCTCGAGGGTTCCCAGGGCGAGGAGAAGCGCCTGGAACAGATCGATGCCGAGGCGGCGCAGTTGGAGCAATCTCTGCGTGAGCGAGAACAGCGATTGCAGGAGGCAGATCGAAATCGGCGCGAGCGCCAAGAGACACTGCAGGGGCTGCGTGTCGAACGAGCCCGTATTGTCGAAAAGGGAGACAACCTCGGACGTGATGTCGAACGGTTGGCATCATTGGAAGGGGTACAGCGCACGAATATCGATCGGTTGGAAAAGGAAATCGCCCAGGCTACAGCAGATCGCACCGGCCTGCAGGAGCGGGAGACGGCGGCGACGGATCAGCTGACGCAAAAGCACCATGACCGCGAACGTCTGGCCACGGCTCGGGACGAGCAGCACCATCAGTGGCAGGACGTGATGCTCAAGTCGCGCGAGCTGGAAGAAGAAATCGGCCGCCTGCAGCGCCAGTTGTCTGCCCAGCGCGAACGACGCCATCAACTCGAGTTGCGCGTGACCGAATTGCGCACTGAGCTCAAGCAGTTGGTGGAACGCGTTACCGAAGAATACGAGGTGGATCTGCAGAGCCTGGGGCCTCTCGAGGAGGAGGGATTCGATGCCGAGGCAGCCGAGACCCGACTCGGTGAGATCCGACGAGGCCTGGCCCGGTTGGGCAATGTGCACGTGGGCGTGCTGGAGGAATACGAGCAGCAGAAGGAGCGATATGAATTCCTCACACAACACCGCGACGATTTGATCGCTGCCGCCGAGGATCTGCGCAAAACCCTGCAGCACATCGATCGAGTCGCCCGCCGGCTGTTTCGTGAGACCTTTGACGAGATCCGTGAGAAGTTCCAGGTCACGTACGCGCGATTCTTCCCCGGTGGAGAGGCAGACCTGACCCTCGAGGCCGACGTGGATCCCCTGGAATCATCGATCGAGATCACGGCCCGCCCGCGCGGCAAGCGTCTGCAGAGCATCAATCTGCTGTCCGGTGGTGAGCGTGCGTTGACGGCCATCGCCCTGCTCTTTGCCATCTACCAGGTCAAACCCAGTCCCTGGTGTATCCTCGATGAGGTCGATGCACCACTGGACGATGCCAATGTAGAGCGGTTCCTGCGCGTGCTGCGTGAATTCGCCCGACACACACAGTTCATCATGGTGACCCACAACAAGCTGTCCATGTCGGCCGCAGACACACTGCACGGCGTGACCATGGCCGAAGAGGGTGTGTCCCAACTGGTATCGGTGCAGGTCGCCGAACAGGCCATCGACGAGGCTGCAGGCTAGTCGGCCGATTCGCGTTGGCCCCTGGCGGGGCCCTACAGCTTCAGACCCAGATCGTACGGATCTTGCTCGACCAGCTGACGCGCTCGTGCCACGGTGCGTTCGTCATCCGAATTCAGCGACTGCTGAATGAAGTCGGGATGCTGGGAGAGGAATTCTCCCATCGCCGATTGGGGATCCTTAAAGTAGGCCGTCAACGTCTGCAACTGCTCGTTGTCGATCAGCCCCTTGCGGCTCAGCGCACTGAATAAGTCCCCATCCACACGAAGTAGAGCGGTCGCCGGCACACCGGCTTTCTTCAGAACATCCATGCCACCCTGGGCGCGATCGACGACGTTGGCGGAGAACACCATCTCCCCGCCGCGCTCACGAAGAGCGGGGATCCAGGCGCGATCGTAGCTCGACGCTTCGGTGACCAGATCGGCGATGTGCACACTCGTCGCATCGGTCAGGTCATCGACGAAACGCAGATTGCCCTCGCTGTCGACATCGGCTGCGCGTCCATCCTTGAACAGATACAAATGCGGCCGATCCAGAGAATCGGCGACGGCGAGGGAGAAGAACCAGTCCCGCCGCGCGCCGCCGGAGATCCATGTGGAGGGACCGTCCTCTTCCGCATCGAGAATCGCCGCCGTCAGTTCATCGATCACCGCACGATACCGTGTGTCCTCGTCGATGCGAGCGCGCACACGTTCTTGCAGATTGAGCGCGAAAAAGGGATTGTCGGCTTCTGCGTCGATGAAATCCAACAGTTCCTTGGTCGGCCCAGGCCCACCGAAGAGACACTCTGTATTGATGTAGTAGGGTCCGACGGTTCCAGACGTGTAGAAGAAGAGCTCTCCCACCGGCGCGATTTTCAGCGCCTCGGACTCGATCAGTGCGTCAATTAGATCCATCATTTGCCTTGTACAGGTAGCTGGTTCTGAGGCAGTGCGGACAGCAGGGGATTGGCCATGTCTCTCTCAGAGAGGATCGGTGTTCCCGGAATCTGCCAATCGAGCCCCAGGGCCGGGTCATTCCATGCCACGCCGAGTTCATCGGCCCCATCATAGTAGTTGTCGACGACGTAGATGAGGGTCAGGTCGGTCACCGAATAGAAGCCGTGGGCTATCCCGGGCGGGATGAAGACGCCCGTGAAATCCTCACCACTCACATCGATCGTCTGCGACGCCCCGTACGTTGGAGACCATGAACGCAGATCGCAGAGGCCAACCCTCAGGGTTCCCGCCAGACAGTGCCAATAGTCGGCCTGCTTGTGATGATAGTGCAGACCGCGAAGAGTATTGGCGACCGAGTGGGATCGGTTGACCTGTGTCTGCTTCCACGGGCGCTGAGGGAACCACGCGTCGCGAAACATCTCGCTGAATCGACCTCGATCATCTCCAAAGACCTGAAGATCGAGGGTATACACGTCGGCGATCTGTTCTGATTCGGTTCCTTGTGGTGTCATCCCCACTCTCCGTCGGCGATTAGCGACCCCGTTTCATTTTCCACAGCACTTCTTGTATTTCTTGCCACTGCCGCACGGGCAGGGATCGTTTCGACCCACCTTGGGATCATCGCGTTTGAAGGTGACCACCTTCTCAGGAAACAGACGTCCGCCGTCCAGAATCTGAGATGGCCGTTTCCCGTCGAGGGGTTCTCGCGGAGTCTGCAACCATTCGTCGTGGAGAGCCTGGAGCTCGTCATCCATGCCTCCTCCATCGGGCTGACCATCATACCCTCGCTCCTGACAGAAGGCCCCGAAGTCAGCCATTAGCTGGCCTCTCTCCGAAGACAGGAGTTGTTCGAGTTGAGCCGGATCGACACCCGGAGGCAGAGCGTCTCTCAACTCGGCCAATTGCGCCTGTAGGTCAGCCGGATCCTCTGCGACTTCTTCCGGGGGCACCTGTTCGCCGGCCGTCGCCTCTGCCGGCTCCTCGTCTTCTTCTTCATCAGGCTCGGGAGCCGTGTAAACGAGCGGTGCCAGTTCGGTCAGCACCTTTTGGAGTTGTTGTCGCCCCTCCCCCTCTTCGTCAAGGGCTTGCTCTGCAACCCAGGCGGGATCTTCACCATCGGAGAGCAACTCGACGATGTCGTCGGCCTCTATACGTCGAACCTCAAGATCATCACACAGAGACTCGAGCTTCTGGTGCAGGGCTTGGCGATCGGACTCTGACATCGTTGTCGATTCTCGGGTATGGGTGGTGAATCCGTGATGTGCGGCGGGCGGTGTCGAATCTACCGATGCTCGTCGCTTGGTGTCAAAATCGCGCCAGCCTGTCACGAAAAACCGCCGATTCGACATCAGAATTGTGAGGATCGTCAGGATTCTGAGGCTGATTCAAGGGTTTCTCGGCCGATGGATTCAGAGAATTCGACCTTCTTCAAGTTTCATAAAAACCAATACTTACGGATACTCCAAAGAAACCGTCAGCAATTGTGGTACGAACCTTGCCGTAGGGTGTGACGTAGCTGAAGAAAACGAACACTCGGTGGGCACTCGATTGAGCGGGTCCCACAATCAACGGAACGAGCAGAGGATACGTCATGGAACAGACACACTCGCAACTCTCAGATCGCGCTGTATTGCGTCGTGCCGCCGAGGATCAGGCGGAGCTGGGAATTCTCGTTCGACGCTACCGGAACCAGCTCTACAACTTCGTCTATCGCTTCGTCAACGATCGCGAGACGGCCGAAGACATCGTGCAGGAAACCTTCGTTCGCTGCATGCGCCATAAGCATCAATATCCGAATATCGAACAGGTGTCGACGTGGCTGTATACGATCGCCGGCAATCTGGCCAAGACCGAATTGCGTCGTCGCAAGCGCTGGCACTGGGTCGCCATCGGTCCAAGCCCGAACGACGAAGAACGGACCTCCTTCTACGAGCCGATCGACAAGGGCTTGATGCCCGGTGAATCGACCGACTCGAATACCGTCCGCACCAGTGTCGTCGATGCCATCGCCGACCTGCCCGAAGAGTTCCGCGAGGCCGTCGAGTTGCGAGACCTTGCTGGCCTGTCCTATGACGAGATTGCCAAGATCATCGATTGCCCTGTGGGTACGGTGAAATCTCGGGTCAATCGAGGCCGAATCCGCTTACAGAAAGAGTTGAAGTCTCTTGCAGAGGAAGTGATCGGCGGCCTCGCGCCGACGGTCAGTCCGAACTAACCGAGTAAGGAGCTGGCCAAGCCCCCTCCGCAGCCACGGCGAGCCCCCGATCGTCAGGCCTGCAAAACACACGACTTCCGTGAACCAGGGCCGTGTCCTGCACATCGAGACGCGGCCCTTGGTGTGTACAGCATGCAACGCCAGATCGTCGTCGACTCCCCGCGTGTTGATCCTTTCCCGGACCGAGAACCCTGCTTTTGTTTCATCCATCGCATCCATCCCTCTTCCATTGTGAGCCCTCCGTGACCGTCGACCGCGAGCAATTGCTGAAACACCTCGAACCTCTGCTACTTGCCCATGCGCCATCGGGCAGTGAAACCGAGGTCGACCAACTGATGGAGCAATTCATCCCCAGCGCCCTGCCCCTCAAAACGTGGCAGGATGGGGCCGACAGCATCGTCTATCACTTCCCCGGGCGCGACCGGGACGCCCCGGCGATTGCAGTGACGGCGCATAAGGACGAGATCTCCATGATCATCAAGTGTGTCGAGGATGACGGTCGGGTGCGTGTGCAGCCCATCGGCGGGCTACATCCGTGGGCCGTGGGCGAAGCCCCCGTCGAGATCCTGGCGACCGAGACGGTACAGGGCGTGTTGTCTGTGGGGTCGAAACACGTCTCCCATCTGAGTCCTGCGGGTCCTTTGAAGGAAGGGACCCAGCTGACCTGGGATCGCATGTGGGTGGAGACGGGACTGTCTGCGCAGACACTGGCAGAGCGTGGTGTTCGCACCGGGCGCAAGGTGGTCCTCGCGCGGCACTTCAAAAAGCCTTGGTGGATCGGCGACGGAGAGCTGCTGTGCGGCTACAACATCGACTGTCGCGGTGGACTGGCCATCCTCATCGAGGTGGCCCTCGGATTCGCTGAATCACCCCCGGCGGGAGACGTGTATCTGATCGCCAGTGCAGAAGAGGAGATCGGTGGTCTGGGCGCCGTGTGGTCCGTCGGCCAGTTGCCGGTAGAGACGGTGATCGCCATCGATGTCGTGCCGGTGGCCAAAGAATACGGTGTCGGCAACACCGCCGACCCTGCCCTGCCGTGCAAGGACCGCGCAGGGTTGTATCACGCAGGGATGGTGGATCACATGGAACGATTGGCCCACGGCCTCGGCTTCGGCGTGCAGACGGCGGTGCTCACCTCCTATGCGAGCGATGCCACGCTGGCCAAGTCGGCGGGCTCGGCGGCCCGTGCCTGCCTGATCGGATACCCAGGCGACAATACGCACGGGTACGAGATCAGCCATGTGGAGGGTTTGGTCAACAGTGCCCGTCTGCTGCAGGCATACTTGTCAGACCCTGTGAGCTGAATCTGGTCGGGCCAGCCGTACGATAGACGGCGAAGAGACGTGATCGATCAGAAGGCGCGTTGGACGAAGAACTCGAGCATCTCCTGCAGCCGATCTCGAGTTGGCGTGGCGGGCAGTTGCTCGAGGTGCTGACGGCTCTGCCTTCCCCATTCGTGTGACAGGGACTCGGCGTAGGCCATCGCGTCGTAGTGGTCGACCAGGCCGATCACTCGTTCGATCTGTTCCTGCGTCGTATCCTCACGATCCGCATGCAGGATTTGAAGGATCTCATCCTTCTCGCCGGCAGTACACTTGCGCAGCAGGTCGATGATGATGAGGGTCCGCTTCCCTTCGGCGATATCACCACCCCGTTCCTTGCCGTAGGCACCTGAGGTGATTCCCGGGGCCAGGGCTGCGTCGCCTTCTGCGGCCGTCAGGTTCAGCAGATCGTCGCGAATCTGAAAGGCGATGGCCATGGTCTCGCCGAAGTCACCGATAGCGCGGCGTTCCTGCTCGCTGGCACCGGCGATGATCGCTCCTGCCGTGCAAGGTCCGCGCCCCGTATACCAGCCCGTCTTTTTGCGCAGCATGGTCACGAACTCTTCTTCAGACGGGATGTGACGACCACGGATCCATCCCACGTCGTAGGCCTGGCCCTCGAAGGTTTCCCGAGAGCCACGGATCATCTCATCGATCAGATCCAGCGTCACATCAGCACCCAGCAGATCACGATTCGCTGCAAGCACCTCGAAGACCTTCGCATACAGCGCATCGCCCACATTGATACTGAGGGGCACGCCCAGCGTTCGATGACAACAGGGCTTACCCCGTCGCATCTCAGAGTCATCCTCGATATCGTCGTGGAGAAGGGCGAAGGATTGGAACATTTCGAAGGCGGCTGCCGTGCGCAGCGCCTGATTCAAATCGCCGCCGAGGGCCTCACAGGCGAGCAGCACAAGAGCGGGGCGTGAACGTTTGCCACCCCGTTCGGGATAATCCCGCATGGGGCGATACATGAACTCTTTCGGTTCCTGGATAGGCAGGAAAGAGAACAGTTCCGCCTCGATGAGAGGAATGGTCTTCTCGAGGAAACCCCGCAGCTGTGGAGATACAGCCGACATCGGGGAACGGCGCTAGCCGGCGCCGACGACGATCAACCGGTTGATCGCCCGCGCCAGCGATGCCTGTGCACGAGCACGATCGATCTCGCTCTGCTGGTTGAGGCGTTCCGTGGCACGATCGCGAGCTGCCTGGGCACGTTCGACATCGATTTCATCGCCGAATTCTGCCGTCTCCGCCAGAATCGTCGTGCCTTCCGCGGACACCTCAACGAACCCTCCACTGGTGGCCATCTGCCGGCGACTGCCGTCCTCGGAGAACTCCACCGGCCCTACACCAAGGGCAGCAACCATGGGCGCGTGACGAGCCAGCACGCCGAAGGATCCCTCGGAGCCGGGCGCGCGCAGTGACTCGGTCTCGCCCGTGTAGACGGTTCGTTCGGGCGTGACAATACGAAGAGTGAATGTACCGGCCATGTGTGCCTCTACAGAGACTCTGCCTTCTCCAGGGCCTGCTCGATACCGCCGACCATGTAGAAAGCCTGTTCGGGAATGTCGTCGTAGTCACCATCGACGAGACCTTTGAAGCCGCGCACGGTGTCTTCGATCTTCACATACGCACCGGGCTGACCGGTGAAGACCTCGGCCACATGGAAGGGCTGGGTCAGGAAGTATTCGATCTTGCGCGCTCTGGAGACGACGAGCTTGTCTTCGTCGGACAGTTCATCGATACCGAGGATCGCGATGATTTCACGCAGATCCCGGTAGCGCTGCAGCACTTCCTGCACACGCTGAGCCACACTGTAGTGCTCGTCGCCGACGACGCGCGGATCGAGGATGCGCGAACCGGAGGCGAGGGGGTCCACCGCTGGATACAGGCCCTGGTCGGCCAGTGATCGCTCGAGGACGATTCGACCGTCAAGGTGAGCAAAGGCCGAGACCACGCCAGGATCGGTGTAGTCATCGGCGGGCACGTAAATGGCCTGCACCGATGTGATCGACCCGTCCTTCGTCGTCGTGATCCGTTCCTGCAGGGCGCCCATCTCCGTGGCCAGTGTCGGCTGATAACCGACGGCCGAGGGCATACGACCCAGCAGCGCCGACACTTCAGCGCCGGCGAGAATGAACCGGAAGATGTTGTCCACAAAGAGCAGCACGTCCTGGCCGGCACTGTCGCGGAAATGCTCGGCGATAGTGAGACCCGTCAGAGCGATGCGCTGACGTGCGCCTGGGGGCTCATTCATCTGGCCGAAGACCATGGCCGTCTTGTCGATAACGCCCGACTCTTCGAGTTCGCCGAGCAGGTCATTGCCTTCGCGAGTACGCTCACCCACGCCGGCGAACACGGAGTATCCACCATGACCGGAGGCGACATTGTTGATCAACTCTGTGAGGATGACCGTCTTGCCAACGCCGGCGCCGCCGAAGAGTCCGAGCTTACCACCACGGGCGAAGGGACAGACCAGGTCCATGACCTTGATTCCCGTCTCCAGCATGTCGTCGGTGGTCACCTGATCCTGATGTGCCGGTGGATCACGATGCAGGGGCAGTCTTGGCGTATCCGCCGCAACCGGGCCCTTACCATCGATCGGATCACCGATCACGTTGAACAGGCGACCGAGGGAGTTTTCTCCGACAGGAACGGTGATCGGGCCCCCCGTGTCGGCGACACGTGCACCGCGCGCCAATCCGTCGGTTGAGTCCATAGCTACGCATCTGACAAGGCTCTCACCGAGATGCTGCTGCACCTCGAGCACCAGACGGCCATCAGTGGGGCGATCCTCTTCGTGGACTTCGAGGGCATTGTTGATCGCCGGCAGTTCGCCACCGGCGAAATCCACGTCGATCACGACGCCGATGACCTCTTTGACGGTTCCTTCTTTCATCGATCGATCCTCTTGTAGAGCCTGACGGGGCATCACACTGCGCCACCGCCGGTATCGTCAAAAATTCGTTCGTTAGCCTACGGCTTCGGCGCCGCCGATGATGTCCATCAACTCGAGGGTGATGGAGCTCTGGCGTTCCTTGTTCATCTCGCGGGTCAATTCGTCGATCAAATCGCCTGCGTTCTTCGTCGCATTGTCCATCGAGGTCATCTGCGCGGCGAAGAAACCGGCATTCGACTCAAGTAGCGCACGCCACACCTGGAAATTGACATGGCGTGGTACGAGGATGTCGAGCAACTGGTCGGGGTCTGGTTCGAAGATGTAGTTCCCCTCGACACTGGCCTCATCCTCGTTGGACACAATCGGCAGCAACTGATGTACGGCGGGCTCCTGAAGAGCGACCGAACGGAACTCGCTGTAGACGAGCAGCACCTTGTCGACACGTCCCTGAACAAAGTCATCGGTCAGTTGCTGGGCGATCGAAACAGCACTGGCAAACTCGAGCTGTCGAAAGACATCTGCGTGATCGGTCGATGCGTCGAAGCCGCGACTGCGCAGGAAGGCTCTTCCCTTGCGACCCACCGTAATCAGATCGATCTCGGCATCGATCGCCTGCAACTCGTTGAGTGCCCGACGGGACACATTGCCGTTGAAACCGCCACACAGGCCTCGGTCTGCGGTGACGACCACGACGGCCACTCGTTTCACCGGCCGTTCGAGGAACAGCGGGGTCTCGCCGCTGTCGATGCTGCCTTGGAGTCGACGCAGGATGGTGTCGAGTTGCTCGGCATAGGGCCGGGCTGATTCGATCGCTTCCTGCGCGCGGCGCATCTTGGCAGCAGCCACCATATACATCGCGTTGGTGACACGCTGAATGTTGCCAATCGATGCGACGCGGGTGCGCAGTTGGCGCAGGGTAGCCACGTTGGTTTCCTCTCAGCTCGTGCGTCAGCCCGCGGAGGGCTTGAACGTGCCGCGGAAGGTGTCGATGGCGGCGTTCATCTTCTCAGCGGTCTCGTCACTCAGATCGCGCGAATCGCGAATCGTAGCCAGGACTTCCGGCTGACGGTCTCGCATGTATTGGAGCAACTCTTCCTCGAATCGTCTGACGTCGGACGTGGGGATGTCGAGCACGTGCTCGATCGCCGCCAACGCCACCGTCTCTTCTTCAAGGGGAAGAGGCGAATACTGGCCCTGCTTGAGGATCTCCATCAGCTTTTCGCCGCGGTTGAGCAGATTGCGCGTCGACTGATCGAGATCGGATGTGCCGAACTGGGCAAAGGCCTTGACCTCGTTGTAACGTGACAGGTCACCCTTGATATCGCCCGATACGGACTTGATCGCCTTGGTCTTGGCCGCATTTCCCACACGCGACACAGAGGCACCCGCATCCATGGCGGGGCGCACCCCGGCAAAGAACAGTTCGGGCTTGAGCAGGATCTGGCCATCGGTGATGGAGATGACGTTCGTCGGCACGAAGGTCGAGACGTCACCTTCTAGGATCTCGATCACAGGTAGTGCCGTCAGCGAACCTCCACCCTTGTCATCGCTCATCTTCGCCGCTCGCTCGAGCAACCGGGAGTGCAGGTAGAACACGTCACCCGGATAAGCTTCGCGACCCGGGGGCCGGCGCAGCACCAGCGACATCTCGCGATAGGCCCATGCCTGCTTCGACAGATCGTCGTAGATGATCAGGGCGTGCTGGCCCTTGTCGCGGAAGTATTCACCCATCGAGGCCCCGGCGTAGGGCGCGATGAACTGCAGCGGCGCCGGATCAGAGGCGGTCGCGGAAACGACGATGGTGTATTCCAGAGCGCCATTGGCCTCGAGTTCGGCCACGACCTTGGCCACCGTGGAGGCCTTCTGACCGATGGCGACGTAGATACACAGCAGGTCGCCGCCCTTCTGGTTGATGATCGTATCCACGGCGATGGCTGTTTTGCCTGTCTGCCGGTCGCCGATGATCAACTCGCGCTGGCCACGCCCGATGGGCACGGTGGCATCGATGATCTTGATTCCCGTCTGTACGGCCTCGGTCACAGGCTGCCGATCGATGACGCCGGGCGCCTTGCGTTCGACAGGTGACGTCTGCTGGGGGTTGATCTCGCCCTTGCCGTCGATGGGCATTCCAAGAGGATTGACGACGCGGCCGAGCAGTTCGGGACCGACGGGGACCTCTACAATGCGACCCGTGCGCTTTACCGAGTCGCCTTCGTTGATCAGCGTGTCGTCACCGAACAGGACGCATCCAACGTTGTCCTCTTCGAGGTTCAGAGCCATCCCCATGATTCCGTGGGGAAACTCGACCAGTTCGGTGGCGCGGACGTTGCCCAAGCCGTGGACGCGGGCGATGCCGTCCCCCACGTAGAGCACGGTGCCGCTCTCGTAGACGTCGATCTCTTTCTCGAAGCCAAGCAACTGCTGCTTGAGAATCGCGGAGATCTCGTCAGGCTGAACGATGGCGTCAGCGGGCATGTGGTTTCCTCAAGTGTTGAATGAGTCTGGTTTTTGCATGAACCGAACTCTGCAAAGGATTCAAACTCTCTGTAAGAGCTTCGAGTTCAGTTACCGATGAGGCGCCGATGCAAACGCGCCAATTGGGTTTCGATGGTGCCGTCAAAGACTTTGTCGCCTATACGAGCGATCAGACCGCCGCGCAGAGAATCATCGACTTCGACCTCGACGCGGACATGTCCACCCGTGTGTCCTGCAAAACGCTGCTGTAGTTGCTCGACTTGCTCGGAAGACAGTTCAACCGCCGAACGGACCTGGGCGGTGGAAATCCCCGCCTGCTCTGCCAGCAGTTGCTGGGCACAGTCGATGATCGCAGGCAACAGATGGATACGCCGACGCTGCACGAGAAGCCGCATGAAATTCAGGGTCAGTCCGTCGACCTTACCCTCGAACAATGCGTCCAGAGCCTTTGTCGCTACTTCTGGCGTGAGGATTCGGTTGTTGACGAAATCACGCAATTCGGGTGAGCCCTCCAGGGTCGATTGCAGCCCTGTGAGATCACCGGCCATTGCATCACCAACACCGCGCTCTACTGTCGCTTCGAGCAGCGTGACAGCATAACGACGGACGACTTCGGGGGCTTGAGTTGTGCTCATGGGCTAGGTGCTCAGTTGCCCTGTGAATCAGGCAAGCGACTGATGAAATCGTCAGCGATCTTGCGGTTGCGTTCGGCGTCGAGTTCTGCATCGAGAATGGCTCCGGCAGCACCTACCGCCAGATCTGCAACCTCGGCTCGCAACTGAGCCAGGGCGGCATTCTTCTCGGTCTCAAGGGTCTCGCGGCCCTGATCGATCGCACGCTGCGCCTCAGCCTTCGCATCGTCGACGATCTGCGAACGGACCTTCTCGGCCGCTTCGCGGGCTTCGCCAACAATCTTACGTGCCTCGGTTTCCGCTTCGTTCAAACGCTTCTCGTGCTCGGCCAACTGGGCCTCGGCCTCGGCGCGTGCGCGATCTGCCGTCTCGAGAGACTTGCGGATGCTTTTTTCACGTTCGTCGAGCGCCGCCAAAAGTGGCCCCCAGACTTTCGCGCGCAGAATCAGAAACACCACAAAAAATGTGATGATCGTCCAGGCGATGGTCCCGGCATGTGGGGTCAACAACATGAAGGATCTCCTCGTCGGGTGTCAGATCATGGGAACCCACGACCCGTTGGGTCGAAAGGTGCCCTGGATCCGCTCTTTACTTGGTCACGACAACGAGAACACAGATGATCTCCGCCAACAGAGCAACACCTTCGATGAGGGCTGCAGCGATGATCATGTTCGTACGAATATCACCGACGGCCTCGGGCTGGCGGGAGATCCCCTCCATGGCGCTGCTGGCGAGCAGGCCGATACCAAGGCCGGCGCCGATTGCGCCAAGTCCAGCGCCGATTGCGGCGCCCAGGTATGCGAACTCCATGGTGCTATTCCTCCAGTTGGGTGGTTGTAAGACTCAAGGTTTTTGTAGGACTCAGGGTTTAGTGATCCGGATGTGCGGCCATGCTGACGAACAATGCCGTCAGCAGCGTGAAGATGAAGGCCTGCACGAAGCCGATGAAAATCTCAAGCAGATAGAGAGCTGCGGCCAGCAGGACCGACGCGGGCGCCACGTAGTAACTCTTGAGCATGATGATCAGCCCTAGAAACACGAGAATGGCGATATGACCGGCAATCATGTTGGCGAAGAGTCGTATGCACAGAGCAAAGGGCTTGGCGATCAGACCGATGATCTCGATGGGGATCATGATTATCAGCAGCGGTGCCGGCATTCCGCCCGGCACGAGGGCCTTGATATGTCCGATCAGACCGTTGTTCACGATGCCGGCGCCCTGTGTGACGAAGAAGGAGATCAGCGCCAGCGACAGGGTGACACTGATGTTCCCCGTCGCCGTGGCACTGTAGGGTACCAGACCGAGCAGGTTGCAATACAGAATGAAGAAGAAGGTCGTCAGCAGGAACGGCATGTACGTCCGCCCCCCCTCTCCCATGACGGGCACGACCACCTCGTCTCGAATGAACACGACGATGGCCTCGAGGGCGTTGGCCAACCCGCTGGGCACCAGCTTTGGCCGGCCGAAGCAGGCGATGAGCGTGGTGATCAACAGACCGCTGGCGAGCCACATCCACACCACATGGCGGGTGATGGACATGTCGATACCGAAAATGGGTTCGAAAACCGGAAGGTCGAGACGCCCATCGATGATGTGATGAGCGTTCAGAAATGGCACTTCCAGATAGTTGTGATCCAGAATGTGCCCTATGACGTCTACTTGGCCGTCGGCGTTGGCACCGGCGTTCGCGTCTGCCATCGACTCCTCGGTGGCGTTACAGCTTTATAGAAAAGGCGGAAGGGGGGTTACGCACGCGCGACAGGCGCCGAACCGGCTCAAGAAACTAAGCCAGCCCGATACCTTGTCAACAGCACAGAAGCCTCACGTTTGGGACTGGGTTTGAGCACCACGCCGACGGATGACCATGAAGATTTCCACACCCAGAAACCCGAGATAGGAGATGATGAGAGACGTGGCGTAAACCAGAGGATTCACGTCGGTGAATCCGAGCAACAGGACACTGCAGCCGATGACCATCAGTAAGCGGATGATCGTGCCGCCAAGGACGGCGGCCACGATCAGTCCAGGGCGAGCTGCGGACCAACGCAGCCCCAGCAAGGCGATCACGGCACTGATGGCAGCCACACCGATCCCACACAACACGGCAACCCAGGACTCACCCATCACGATGTGGTCTCCTCTGCATCCTTGATGTCTGCGTCTTTCTTATTCTGTCCGGACGACGAGTCATCGACAAGCGTCCGGTAGAGGTGATAGAATCCACCGACCGAACCAAAAAGGCATCCCCCGATCAGGAACCAGGGGGAGGTCTCCCACCGCGCATCGGTCCACCAGCCGCCGTAGGCACACAGGGCGATGGTGACGGCAAACTGCAGCCCCGAACCCAAGGAGCCTGCCTGGGAATAGGGTGACTTCGAGGGAGGCGTTTCGTTCACGGTTTCGACTCGACCTTCGTTGTGTGGTCGATGCACAATCCTTGTACGTAGGCCGCTCAGGGAACAATGTCGCACGCCGCCATCAGATCCACCAGAGCAGCGGGCCACAGGCCGGTCAGCACCAGCACACCCGCCGCGAGCACAAGCACGGCCGTGCGTTCGGGTCTGGCCGGCGGCGGTGGCTGAGGCGCACGGGGAGCAAACAACACGCGACCACTGGCCGCGACGAACACCCATGCTGTGAGGGCCACATTGACGGCGGCGATCACGAACACGCCCTCGTCGAACTCGGCCAGATTACTCAGCAGCCTCGTGCGAGCGGCGAAACCAAGCAAGGGCGGAACCCCCGCCAGCGAGAGCAGACAGACACACACGGCCGCTGCCAGCACAGGACGGCGTGCAGCCAGCCCGGCGGCGGTGATCTGCTCTGCTCGAAACTCCGTTGCTGCGGCCAGACCCACCAGGGCAAGGGCGGCAACCGTAAGATGCAGCAGATGCGCATCCGGGCCACCCGTGGCGCCGATGGCCATCAGGGCGTAGCCGGTGTGAATGATCAGGGCGAACGCCAGCAGGCGCCGCAGATCGCGCTGCACGAGTCCGAGCAGGTTGCCCAGGGTTGCCCCCAGCAGCCCCACGATGATGAGCAATTTGGGAAGAGTGGTGAATCCGATCAGGGGATCGGCGATCAGACGGGCCATCACCGCCACGGCTGGCACGACACCGAGACCGAGAATCAGCGTGAGTTCCTGTCCCGGTCGGCGCGTCAGCGGCGCTAGCCAGCCATGAAAGGGGGCCACACCCGCCCGCAGACAGACGGCGATGGCCAACAGAATTCCGCCGGCCGTCGTGGTCGGACCCGGTTCCTGACGTCGCAGAGCATCGTAGCTGACGTCGCCTGATCCCAGGGCGAACAGGGCGACACCGATCAGCAGCAGAGCAGCACCCAGTGCATGTGCGGTCAACCAGCGGGACAGTGGAGGCAGGGGCATGTGTCCCTGGCGCACCGATCGAGCCAACAGAGCAAGGGCGGTGATCTCGAGGCCGGCATAGGTGAGCAAAAGGTGACGAGACGCGATACAGACAAGGCCACCACCGACTGCGATCAGCAGGAGGGTCGTCTCGGCACCGTCGTCGGCTTCCGGTCGCTGCCCAGCGTCGAGGGCGGCCATCAGAACGCCAATCGTCAGCAGCAGGACTCGCCACGTCTCGTAATAGGGATCGATCGCCAACCACGGCAACCCGCTGGCGGCACGAGTGCCCCACATGGCCAGGGCCGCCGTCAGGGGCAGCAGAAGACCGATGAATCCCGCGTGCGCAAAACCACGGCCTTGCCTTCGGGGCCACATCCAGGCATCCAGTGCAGCCAACACGAAGATCAGCAGCAGCAGCAGCACTTCGGGCAACAGAGGATGGCTCACGGCGCGTCCTCCGGGTCGTCCACGGGCTGCTCATCCGTGGGTTGGTGCGTCGCCTCTGTCGGCAGAGGAGCATGAGCAAGGATTCGCTGCACATCGGGAACGACCCAATCGGTCACAGGGGCGGGTTGCCACCCGGTGGCCAGCGCGACACCGACGGCGACGATCAGCCCGAGTCGCAGGGGCCAGGGCATCGTCGTTGTTTGCTCGCGATGGGCAATGCCTGAAACGGGGGCCAACAGCACACCCACGAGAGCGACGCTGGCGAGCAGGCATGCCCACACGGGCCACGCTGTGGGGCCTACCGGCGACCCGACCACCGATCCGATCGCGTGGGACCCCCCGGTCAACAGGGGCAACAACCCTGCGAAACCGCCAAAGCCAGCAACGGCGGTCAGGGCCAGGACCGACACGCCCCACCACAGAGCCAGGCCTCGGCCACCGGTCTCGGCGGGTAGCCAACAAACCAGGCAAAGAGTCGACGCACGCGGCAGACCCAGGGCAGCGCACAACAGCAGGGCACCCGACGTGGCCGCCAGATCGACCGAACCCAGGCCGACCGCCACAAGTCCTGCCAGGCCGACGCATGCCCAGCGAAGCCGATCGCCCAGATCCCGCTGAATGGCGGCGACAGCCACCGCGATCAGGGCGGACAGACCACCCCAGATCCGAAGCAGAGCCGCCACATCGTCGAACAGGTCGACACTCAGCGGCAGACCAAGACGCAGCCATCCACTGACACCGAGGATCGTCCACAGCCCACCCGTCAGCAGGATGCCGCTGTAGGCGGCCCCCTCGCCGCAGCTATGGGTCTGCCAGCGGTGTAGCGGCACCAGAGGCAGATGCAGGATGAGGAACAGCGTCAGCAACACGACGGCCCCACTGGGGATGACGTTGATCACGAGGGCATCCACCGACGCGGACAGTCCGTCGCTGGCCGAACGGCACCAGATCGCGGCCATCCACAGACAACCGGAAGCCAGCAGTCCAGGCACGAGAAAGGAGAGGGCCGCCGGCCGCCGGGGCCGGGCATCGGCTCCCATGTGAATCACCAACGCCAGCACCAGGGCCGTCGTGCCGTGACACGCCGCGGCCAGGACCAGATCGCGGGAAAGCAGGAAACCCGCCGCCGCAGCACTGACACCGAAGATCCCCGTCTGTCGCAGACCGGCACGGCTCGGACCATCGACCAGATCCGTCAACAGTGCCAGCAGGCTGATCACCGACCACAAAAGCAGGGCGTAGAGATTCAGACCGTCCACGGCCAAGCGCGTCGGCGGCTCGACGGTGGACATCCAAGGGAGCGCTGTTTCCAGTTGCGCAATCGTGAGGGGCCCAGCAGCGGCCCTCTCGGAAGGAGGCGTATCGAAAACGGACACCACCCCCAACACGAGTACCACCTGGCCAAGAGCCAGCAGCACTCCCATCCATCTGCGTACCGTGGGCCAGGCCGACGTCAGCAACGTCAGCAGAGCTGCCACCGCGGGCAGCCCGATCACTGCGATCACCAGGGCAGGTGTATCCAGACCACTCACAGTCGCCCTCCGAGGATCGCCGCCACCATAGCTGCCGTCGTGAGCACCGCCCACCAAAGGGGACGACTCTCGACCCAGGTCACACCCCAGCCGACCCCTCGACACACCAGCACCAGGACCCCCGGCACCAGTGATACGATGTCCACCAACCACGCCAGCTGGCGCAGACCGCCTGTGACGCCCCTGAACCGTCGGTTTGAAAGAGCCAGACCGTCGCCGACGAACTGTCGCAGTAGAGAGGCAGACAGCTCCGGATCGACATCAGGCCGCCGTCGTCCCACCCAACCGGTCACCAGCAGCAGCACCAGACCGAGGGCGGCCACTGTCCCCAAAGCCGGTGTGGAGGGCAGGTGTTGCGTGAGAAGCAAGGTCAGTGGCCAGAGCCCGCCGATGACGGCGCTGGAGATCACCGTGGCCACCACTGGCGACGGAACGGCCGTCTGCTCCTGAGGAGCCAGGACGCTGTGTCGCGGCGATCCGAGAAAGGGCCAGAGCCCCAGGCGCAGGGCGGGAACGACAACAAGCGCAGACAACAGGGCGAGCATAGCGAACTCAGGTGTCGCCGGTGGTTGCGTAGCCAATAGGTGCCCATGGAGGATGAACAGTCCCCATGGCGGCAGTCCGGCCACACCCACAGCGGCGAGCACACTCATCCAACAGGCGACGGGAAGCGACGCCGCCAGCCCTCCCCACCGATTTGCGTCGGCCGTGTCGCCAAGGGCCGCGTCCACCACATCCACCGCCCACGCGGCGGCGGGCCGAACCAACGCCAGACACACCCAGACCCCGGCGGCGATGACGGCGGGGGTACTCAGCGTGAGGGCCACGGCAAAAGCCAACTGGCTGGACCACGCCCACAGTTGAGCCCGCCGCAGATCTGTGCTGGCCAAACTCAAGATGGCGGCGGCAAGGGCGGGCAGGATGAACCCGAAACCCACCGTTGAAGATCCTGTCCAGTCTCCCATCTCGACGACGCGCAACACGAGCCCACCGGCAGCCAGAAGCAGCAGCCCGCTGATGTGGGCTCGCACAGCGGCAGGCAGCGACACGATCGGCAGCAGAGAACGGTGGAAGGGGAACCCTCCCGACAGCGCCAGGGCAGCCAGAAGCACCAGACCCGCAACCCAGGTGACCGAATCAGTAGCAGTGACCTCGCCAAACAGGCGCACCTGCCAGCCACCGGCGATCAGGGCAGCCAGCAGCAGCGCACCGGCGGCGATCCGGTGGGCCACGAGCAGTCCCAGAATGCTCGCCCGTCTCTGCAGGACCAACAACAGGACACTCAGCAGCAACCATTCGAGCGCGGCCAGTCGAAGCAGCAGATGGTTGCCGACTACCACCACGTGAGCGGCGGTGCTGGCCCCAAAGAGCATTCCTGCATCGAGGCGTGTCGTGGCCGGCGGCAGAGCCATACGTGTGACCAGCGTCAACAGAGCGATGGCTCCAATCAGCAGCGCCGACTCGGGGCCTATGTAAACATTGGCCAGGATCGCCGGGCCTCGTCCCGGAATCGTCAGCCACCCGAACCCACTCGAAGACAACGTTCCGGAGGTGGCAACATATCCGGCGGCGGAGCCGACGAGGGCAGCCCCCAGCAGGATCGACTGGATCACCCGACGAGGCCCGTCGGCGGATACGGGGACGAGGGCGGCCAGCAAGGTTGTAGCGCAGACACCGATCGGCAGCAGCGGCCCCATCTGCGTGAGCGTCACGGGGGTGGCTCCACGGGTTGTTCAGCTGACGTCACGTCCTGTGCCAATCGCAGAGCGACGAGACTGATCAGCAGGCCGAACACCAGCGCCAGAACCCCAAGATCCCCCTGCCCCGCCGCGGCCAGGGCGCGCACGGCACCCAGTGTCAGCAACTGCGTGCCGATCAGCAGACTCAGTCGATGGCGCGACGCGAGGAGGGTGACGAGTCCTGCACCGAGCAGGACTGCCACACCCACAATGGGCTCGGCAGCGAGCAACGGCGTGCTCATTGGCGTCGCCCCTCGCGGATGCGCACAGCGAGTGTCGTACCGATCAGCAGTGTCACGGCACTGATCAGAACCAGCAGGCCCGTCGTCGGCCATCGATCCTGCCCGGGCAGCTCGGCGGTCTCGAAGGTCGGTGCCATGCCTACGATGAACAGGAGTGCCACGACGAGACCCAGAATCAGCGCCGGCAATGGGACACGTACCTCGATCTCAGCGTCGTGTCGGCGTAGATGTGAGTACGCCACGGGACCGATCACTGCCAGATACAGCACCAGCGTCGCTGCCAGAATCGGATCGTCCACCGCAAGCCGAGCCGCCAGCAATGCCCCGACGCTGAGCGCGGCGAAGAGACTCCGATGGGCGAGGACCTCACTCATGGCCTTGAGAGCGGCCAGAACGATCCCCAGGGTGAGCACCAGACTCAGCACAGTGGCCGTCATCCGGGCCACCTTCCGGTCATCTGCAGAACGGACATGCCCATTTCGAAGACGGCCAGCGGCAGCAGGCCACCCCACGCGAAGTGGCGCAGCCGCCGCGGCGTGGGATCCCCAAAGAGACCGATGCAGACCCACCGCGAGAAGAAGACCCCTCCCAGCAGGGCCAGCAGCAAGACAAACAGCGCCACTTCGATCGGTCGTACCGGTAGCTGTGGCAGGATTCCCGACACGATGATTGCCATCAGTACCAGTGCCGTCACGACGAGGTGAGACGCCATGCGTGCCAGCAGGTCCGCCGATGCCCCCGTTGTGGCGACACTGCCACGGTGCCGGGACACCGCATCAAGGCGACGGCAGAGCCCGGCACTGAGCAGCAGCCCCATGGCGGCCACGGGGTGAACGCCCTGCGGCGCAAGCCCAACACCGAACAGCAGTATGAGAAGCGCCACCCACAGGCCAAGCCACGGCGTAAGACTCGCCATGAGGTGACGACGTGCACTCGGGTCGGTGCCCGGTGGTTCGGCCCACATGGACGACAGACTCCAGCGATGGGCGAGGGTTGCCGCCAGCAGCAGCCCAAACCACCACAGAATCTGTTCGGGAGATCGCGCGATGGCGCCGCCGAAACGGCTGCCCACAACTGCGTGCAGCAGAATCGTCACCAGCATCAGCGCCGACAGCAGACTTAGCGAGGCGATCAGCGTCGGCCACAGGCGTGGTACTGGCGCCCGCGCCAGATCGGCCACGATCCCCGCCACCGATCCGAGCAGGCCATGCCGAGGACGCCGACGTCCTTCCATGCGGGCTCGCGTGCGGCGATCCATCCAGGCCGTCAGCGCTGCGAGGATCAGAGCCCCCAGCGTCAGGGTCGTGCCGCGGAGCCAGCCCTCGGCCAGGATCGTCGGTCCCTGTGGCCATTCGGTCATCGCGCAGGATCCTCGACCACCAGCAGTCCCTGCCGCTGAAGTGTGTCGACCCAGGCGCCACCGGCAGCAACACCCTGGGGATGGGTTCGCTGATTCGCGTCCAGTTGTGCGTGGCTGGACCCCTCGAGCCATTCGTGGCGGCTGGCCAATTCACGAAAGATCTCGGCTGCTGACGTCGGTTCACGGCCCGCCAGTTGAAGAAACAACTCCAGGTCCGTCTGCCCTGCCATCGGCGGACGAGCGGGACGCACCCGCCGCAGCTGCTGCCGATCGTTGACGAAGGTGCCGTCCTTCTCCAGCCAGTGACTGGCCGGCAGAACCAGATCGGCCTTTTCGTACGACACCAGATTGTGGGTGGCGAGGAAGGAGACGCCCGACCTGTCCAGACGGGGGCGCACCCCGGCAGGTCCTCCTCCGCACATCAACAGCTGCCCCACCTGATCTTCCCCGATGGCCGTCTGCAGATCCTTGGTCGTTCCCACGCTGGTCTCCCCAGCCTCCCGCAGACGCCCAACCCCGGTCGTGTTCGGAGCCCGTGAGCCACTGATGCGAAATCCACCGGGAAAGCTCATCTCGCCCCGATCCTCCACCGACCACAGAAACAGTCGTGCACCCCATGTGGTGGCCGCATCGATCAGGACACTGGCCTCCTCCAGGGTCAGGAAAGGACTGAGCCAGACCGCGGATCGCGGCTGTGCCATGCGCCGGCGCAGACGGTCCACAGCAACGTGCCACGCGGTTTCCTCATCGGGTGTGGCCGGTTCGGGCAGCCGAAGTCGGCCCTCCAGTTCCTGGTCGAAACCGAAACGTCCTTCGTCACACATCCACCAGTCGTTGACGTCACTGTCGAGTCGAGGCCGCAGGCGGGTCACCTGACCGGCGCTATCCACATCGGCGCGCACGGCACAACCCGTCGCGCATGACCCGCAGGTGGTGTCCACACTGCGAAGCGTCCATGCAGGGGCGGCAACGGTCGATGCGGGATCGACGAGGGCACCGGCGGGACACAGATCGACGAGATTGCCGGAGAGGGGATGATCCACACCTGCAGGACCGGTGGTGATCTCGATCTGGGGGCCTCGTCCCTTGATGCCAACCTGTCCTGCGCCAGACACCTCCTGCTCGAAACGGGCGCAGCGACTACACTGAATGCAGCGCCCAGCCTCGAAATGCAGTCTCGCTCCGAGAGCGACTCGCTCGGATGAACCGGCCAGTTCATGAGCCTGCGCCTGCGGACCATGCCCCCCAATCGCTTCCTGAAGTTCACATTCCCCCGACGCCGGACAAATGGGGCACGCCATGGCGTGACGCTGCACCATCTCCGCCAGCGCTCGCGATCTCAACGAGCGACTCTCGCTGTCCTCGGTACGGATGATCATGCCCTCGGCGACCGTGTGATTGCACGCGGTGACCATACGGGAACCTCCCTGTCCTTCCACCTGGACCACGCAACTTCGGCAGGTTGCAGGACAACTCAGCCCAGGGTGGTGACACAAGGCTGGCACGACGACGCCGTGTGTGTGCAGGGCTTCGATTACACTCTGCCCCCGTGTGGCCTCCACGGCCCGGTCATCGATTTCGATGTGGCAGCGAGCAGTCATGGGCGGCATCAGAAGCGCAGGTGGATGCTGTCCGCCGTACGCAACGGCGCGTCATCGTCGATGGGGGTCGCCCCCGCACTTGCCTGAGAATCGACATGCTCCGGTGCGATCTGCAGCAACCCCTGCGTCACGTGAGCAGCCACGGTCGGATGGCCACAGATGGCCAACCCCTCGCCCTCCCCGTGGGCTAAGATCTCAAGTCTCTCCTGCAGAGCGGAAGGGTCGATGGCGGTGACGCCCCCTTCGCGCAGCCGCTGCAAGTGTTGGATCAACCAGACCGATCCCTCCCGGCACATGGGACACTGACCACAGCCCAGCTGCGCGGCGTGGTCGAGCCAACGGGCCGCCAGATCGAGCGGCGTGACGGCGTCGTCAGCCACCACGATCGTGCCGCAGCCGAAGGATCCCTCGTGTTCGCCACCCCCCGGTTGAGACCAGACACCGGGATCGATCTGTAGTGACTTGAGCGCATCGCCATCGAGGGCAGGTGCGCCGCCCGGGAAGACGGATAGCAGGTCGGTCTCGTCCACGACCCCGCCTGCGAGGGTATCGATCAATTCCCCGAACGAACCACTGCCGATCTCGACTTCGAACAGACCCGGCCGTCGAATGTGGCCACTCACACTGATCGCCACCGTGCCTGGAAAGTCCGCAGATCCCAGCTCACGGAACGCCCCCGAACCGCGAGCCAGAATCGCGGGCAGAAAAGCGAGGGTTGCAGCCGTGTGGACGAGCACGGGGGCGCCGAACAGGGTCGGCAGATCGTTTGTGCCATTCGAGGCACGGGGTTCGGGACGTGAACACTCGATCAGATGGGGCAAAAGTTGGTCGGTGCCTCGCGCCGGCAGCGGCCCGGGCACCGGATGCAGATGAAGACGCACGGCATGTCCCGAACGTCCGAGGGCTCGGTCGATCCAACCGGCGGCCCTCGCCTCATCCATGGCGTGCTCCAGAACACTGCGGGCGCGTCGCCAATCGGCGCGAACACACAGGTAGACATCATCCGCAGTCAGCGCGTGGGCGGCGATCAGTGCCCCTTCGATCAGACGATGGGGCAGACGTTCAGCCAGTTTACGATCACGGAAACGGCCCGACTCGCTCTCGCTGACATCCACCAGCAAAGCGCGCACACCTCGCAGTGCGCCCGCGGCACGCCAGCGTGCCGCCACCGGTCGCCACGCCCCACCATGTCCACGCAGACCCGCTGCCTCGACCTCGTCGATGACGGCTGCGGGATCGATCTCGTCGAAGGCACGCCACGCACCATCGTAGCCACCATTGCGGCGATAGACATCCAGCGCGTCCGCGTCGGGACGCTCCACCCCTTCCACCAGCCAGCGACGTTCCTGCATCTATGACGCCCTCTCCGGCTGCTCAAGTCGCTGCGCCAGCGCCTTCAGAGACGCCTCCTGCAGTCCGCCATACAACGCCCCACGGACCTGTACAATCGGCGCCGAGGAACAGGCGTTCTGACAGGGAGAGGTGCACACCCGATCCGACCCGAGCCGATCCCGCAACAGACGTTGCACATACCCCGCCCCCATGAGACGACAGGATAGACCGTCGCAGACGGTGATCGAGTCCGGATCGTTCATCAGCTCCGGGAAAGCGGACAGGGCACTGGTGACCATGGCCGTACTCGTGATGCAGGTCTGCGCGATCCAGGTGACGACATCGTCGTCAATACCGACTCCCTCATCGCGCAGCAGAACCGCCAGCGGCAGAATCGCACCACGCGACTCGGCATAGGCCTGCAACAGCGACTGCAGTCGCGCCTCCCCCACCGTCGCCCGCAGACGCTCGGCAATGGCCAGTTGTGTCATGGTGTCGCCCTCCTCACCATCGCCCCCAGTCTGGATGACGAAAGTTCTGAATTCGCATCCATCCTCATTGGTCCATCTCGGCAGCATTCACATGGACGCTGGACACAACATCGGCCGCATCGGCGAAGCGTTGTCCCTGGAGCAAAGCCGGCAACAGGCGAAAGTGAGCACTCGAGGGTGACCGCCAGTGGGCCCGCTTCGGCTTGCTCGAACCATCGCTGCTCAACAGAATGCCCAACTCCCCCTCCGGTGCTTCCACAGCGACAAAGGCGGTGGCACCGGATGCCGGTTGCAGACCGTGGCCCTCCATCCACAACTCGAAGTGGTGAATCATCTGTGTCGTCGCCGCAGGCATGGGCGGTGGTACGACCCGAACGTCTTCCACTTGCACAGGTCCGTGCCAGGCGGCCAGCGCCTGCCGAGCCAGCCGCAGACTCTGGGCCATCTCATCCAGCCGCACGATGCATCGATCCACCACGTCCCCTCCCGCACCGACGGAGACATCAAAGTCGAGTTGGTCATAGGTCAGATAGGGTGCTCGCCGGCGCACGTCCAGATCGACGCCGGTGCCTCGTGCCACGGGCCCACTCAGGGCATGAGTGTCTACCGCATCGGTGCTGATGACACCGACTCCCTCGAGCCGACGACGCCAGCCGCGGCGGCCGGACAACGATTGCCTCGCCGTGTCGATCAGACGGGACAGATGGGGCGTCACTTCTGAAAGTGCCGCTTCGGCAGGACCGCGATCGATCAGAATCTGACCCGGAAGATGGATGCCTGTGGGCCGACGACGCCCGCACACGGCGACAAACAACCATGCCAGACGCTCACGACCGTGTCGCGCTTCATTCACCAGCGCGTCATCGGCACAAGCTGTGGCTTGGGAGACGAGCCAGCCGCAGTGGGCCTGAACCCGCTCCAGCTCCGCCACAAATACGCGAGCATGCTGAATCGAGTCCGGCACGTCGATCCCAGCCAGCGTTTCGATTCCGAGCACCGTCAGCATTGCCGTCGTCGTCGGCGTCTGCTCATTGAGCCCCTCGGCCAGAACCGGTAGCTGCAGATAAGGGTGGGCGGGGGCCAGTCTGGAGAGTCCCGCCGTGAGTCGACCGGACGTGGCGTGCACATCGACGATGCGATCGCCGTCGACGGCTGCCCACAGACTCAGTCGGTGGCGTGTAATCGGGCCGCCGTCGCCAATCGGCAGGAATCCTACAGGCGCGGGCATTGGTTCCGACCCTGGGTTTGGCGGCTCAGGCCAGGACGCGACGGATAGCTCGAGTGCGGGGAGAGGCGAGCCCTCGACCCAGATCGTCTCGTAGTGACGATCGACGCGCAGCACGACAACGGCCGTCGCTTCGGCCCCGTGAACCGGATTGTGGCCGGGGATCAGATCGACGACACGGGCCCCCGACCTGCGTCGTTCGGCCAGCAGCGCAGGAAGGTCCGTAGACGAGACTCTCTGGGGCTGGGTCACCTCACGCGGCAGAGCGGTCATCGTTCCCCGCGGGTGTCGGCGTCCAGGGCACGACGACGAAGACCGTGGGCGAGACTGATGAGGAAGGCACACACGAGCGCGATGCCGGCCAGCCGATGTACGGCTGACGTCATCTCTCCGCTGAGCCAGAGGAAGCCGAGAGGGGCCGTGACACCGATGAGCACAGCCGTCAGACGGATCGCCGACAACGACTCACCAGAGGGGTCGTAAACGCGCACGGGGACGTTGGATTCGGAAGGGTTCGACGGTGTGTCGCGGGCGCAAAGGCGAGCGAAGCCGACGACGAGCAGGCAGATGCTGCCCCAGATGGCGACGATGCTGATGAAGAAGGAGGAAACGTCCACGGCACCGCTCCTCGTGTGCTGGTGCTACACGGCGGTAGACTCGCGAGCCGGATCGGCCAGCGAACTCGTCTCCATCAACTCGGGCACTTCGAAGGTGCGATCGGAATCCTCGCCACACGACTCTCCCGGCTTGGCGCCGCACTCGCACATGGGCTCGCCGAAGCGGTCCTGCATGTTGGCCAGCCCACCACAGGAACCGGCAATGCGTCGATTGCTGACGATGACACCGATCGCCATCCCCGCCATGACGAGGGCGAATACGACCAGCGCCGCGGGAAAGAGTGTCGCCATCAGGAACCGAAATCGTCGAAGCGGATCATCTCTTCTTCGACGCCGAGATCATCGAGCATCTTCAATACCGCCGACAGCATCATCGGTGGGCCGCACAGATAGTATTCGATATCTTCCGGCGCCGGATGTTTGCTCAGATACTCTTCAAGCACGACCTGGTGGATGAATCCGGTAGAACCCGTCCACCCATCACCGGGAAGAGGATCGGACATGGCAACATGGAAGGAGAAATTCGGAAATTTCTCCTCGATGTCGCGGAAATGATCTTCGTAGAACATCTCGATGCCGGAACGGGCACCATACCAGTAAGAGACCTTACGCTGCGTGCCCTCTGTATGGAACAGGTGGAACAGGTGTGAGCGCAGGGGCGCCATGCCGGCGCCGCCACCGATGTAGCACATCTCGCGCTCGGTTTCCTGGATGTAGAACTCACCGTAGGGACCGGAGATCGTCACCATGTCACCAGGCTTGCGACTGAACACGTAGGACGAAGCGAAACCGGGTGGCACGTTCATCCACCCGCCCTTCTCCCGATCGGGCGGTGGCGTGGCGATGCGGATGTTCAGCATCACAATATCACCCTCGGCCGGGTGGTTGCCCATCGAGTAGGCGCGGACCACGGTGTCCGTGTTCTTCGTGCTCAGATCCCAGACGTTGAAGCGGTCCCAGTCACCGTGGAAGCGCTCGTCAATATCGAAGTCCTTGAAGTTGCACTCGAAGGGCGGTACCTCGATCTGAATGAACCCACCGGACTCGAAGTCGAGCGTCTCGCCTTCGGGCAGCTTGACGACAAATTCCTTGATGAAGGTGGCCACGTTGTCATTGGAAACGACTTCGCACTCCATCTTCTTCACCGAGAACACCTCAGGCGGCACTTCGATGTTCATATCCTGCTTGACCGCAACCTGGCAGGACAAACGCTCGCCCTCTTTCTCTTCCTTGCGGCTGATGTGCTCTTGCTCGGTAGGCAGAATATCACCGCCGCCCTCGTGAATCTTGACCCGGCACTGGGCACAGGTGCCGCCACCGCCGCAGGCTGAGGACACGAAAATGCCCTGGTCGGCCAGGACATTCAGCAGCTTGCCACCCGCCTCGCTTGTGATCGTGCGCTCGCCATTGATGTTGATGCTCACGTCACCGGAGGCGACGAGTCGGGAGCGGGCTGCGAGGATCACGGCGACCAGAACCAGAACAACCCCGGTGAACATCCCCACGCCGCCAATGACTTCAGTCATGGAATCTTGATCTCGCTTAGAGCTGGATGCCGGAGAATGCCATGAATGCCATGGCCATGAGACCGACGGTCATGAAGGTGATCCCCAGGCCACGCAGGCCATGAGGCACATCGCTGTAACGCATCTTCTCGCGAATTCCGGCCAGGGCGACGATGGCCAGAGCCCAACCGAGACCCGAGCCGAGTGCGAAGACCACACTCTCACCGAAACCATAGTCACGCTCGACCATGAACAGTGAACCACCGAGGATGGCACAGTTCACGGTGATCAGCGGCAGGAAGATACCCAACGCGTTATAGAGCGACGGCACGTATTTGTCGAGAAACATCTCCAGAATCTGCACACTGGCGGCGATAACCCCAATGTAGCTGATCAGGCCGACGAAGGTAAGGTCCACTCCGCCCAGACCGATCAATGCCAGCGCTTCTTCCCGAAGCAGGTGACGATACACCAGATTGTTCAGCGGTACCGTGATTCCCTGTACAACGATAACGGCGATTCCCAGGCCAAATGCTGTAGGAATGCGCTTCGACACGGCCAGGAAGGTGCACATGCCGAGGAAGAAGGCCAGGGCGATGTTCTCGACGAAGACCGCTTTGACGAAGAGACTGAGGTAGGCTTCCATGGCTAGTTGTCCATCTCGATCTGATCGGTCTTGAAGGACCGCAGGACCCAGATGAAACCCCCGATGATGAAGAAGGCACTCGGTGGCAGCAGCATCAGGCCATTGGGCTCATACCAGCCCCCCACATTGGCCAGTTGGAAGACTTCGATACCGAACAGTTTCCCCGCACCAAACAGCTCACGAAGGACGGCGACCACGAGCAGTATGATGCTGTATCCGAGCCCGTTACCGATGCCGTCGATCAGACTCGATCGGACCCCCTCCTTCATGGCGAAGGCCTCGGCGCGCCCCATGACGATGCAGTTTGTGATGATCAGGCCCACGAAAACCGACAACTGTTTGCTGATGTTGAAGGCGTACGCGCGCAGTCCCTGATCGACGATAATCACCAGAGAGGCAATGATCGTCATCTGCACGATGATGCGGATGTTGGTGGGAATGTGCTGGCGGATGAGACTGACGGCACCGTTCGAGAAGGTGATGACGAAGATGACCGCCAGAGACATGACGACAGCTGTCTCCATCTTGCTCGTCACCGCCAAGGCCGAGCAGATCCCGAGGATCTGAAGGGCGATCGGATTGTCGTCGAAGATCGGTCTCAGTAGTGTGTCGCGGGCCTTACCCATGGCTCAGCCTATTCCTCCTTCAGAGCGCAGATGCTTCAGATAGGGGCCATACCCTTCTTCGCTCAGCCAGTAATGCAGCATATCATGCACGCCCCGTGCCGTGATCGTGGCACCGGACAGACCATCTACCTGCGAGTGGGCCGACGGCGACGATGGATCGACAGCGCCGCGCATGACCTGGATCGCGATGTTGCCCTCCGCGTCGAAGGCCTGTTTGCCGTTCCATTGCGCCTTCCACGCCGGGTTGTCGACCTCGCCGCCCAGACCCGGCGTTTCACCGTGCTGGTAGTAGACGAGCGAACGGATCGTCGACAGATCGTCGCGATCGATGGCCAGGAAGCCATACAGCGTCGACCACAACCCCTTGCCATACAGGGGCAGCACGATCTTGTCGACAGCGCCACGCTTGCGCACCAGATACACCGGGATATACCGCGAGCGCCGCTTGATCCCCGCCCGGTCTAGGCCTGGGTCGATCGCCGTTCCGAGTTCGTTGTCCTTGGCGGCCGAGACAAAATCGAAAGTGCTCGGATCGATATCGTCGGCGTATTGGCCGGATTGCAGGTCGACGACGCGAGCCTCGATCTGCCCAAAGAGCGCGTCGATGTCAGCCCCGTCTTCGTACAGACCGGCGGCACTGAGGATATTCTTCTTCTTGTCCGCCAGCTTGTTGGCCGCCTGTGTGGGCTTGAGCACCACCGCAGCGGCGGAGACAAGCACAGAGCACACGACGCACAGGGCGAAGGCGACGAAGAAGGTCTTGCTCATCGTGTCTTTGGCCATCAGAGATTCCTGCGCGCCCTAACTCGCGCCAACATGCCTAAACAGCCGTTCGCAACGCGCGGCGTCGCACGTTGGCTTGAACGACCAGATAGTCGAAAACGGGAGCAAAGGTGTTGCCGAAGAGGATGGCGAGCATCACACCTTCGGGAAAGGCCGGGTTAACGACGCGAATCAGGATCGTCATGACACCGATCAACCCGCCGAAGAGCCATTTTCCCAGATTGGTAAAGGACGCCGACACAGGATCGGTCGCCATGAAGACACAGCCGAAGGCGTAGCCACCCAGCAGCAAGTGCCACACCGGATCCATGGCGAACATGCTGTTGGTGGTGCTGTCCACCATATGCAGCAGCGCGCCCAGGACCACGGTGGCGATGGTCATGCTCAGCATGATCCGCCAGGAGCCGATCCCGGAACCGATGAGGATCACGGCCCCGATGAGACAGGCCAGCGCGGAGGTTTCACCCATCGAGCCGGGAATCGTGCCCAGGAAGGCCTGCATCTTGGTCATCGAGCCGGTCAGAGCTTCCATGCCATCCGCCGGCACCTGACCCAGCGGTGTCGCCTTCGAGTAGCCGTCGACGGCGATCCACACTTTGTCGCCGCTGATCTGGGCGGGATAGGCGAAATACAGAAAAGCCCGGGCTGTCAGCGCCGGGTTGAGGAAGTTCTTCCCTGTGCCGCCGAAAATCTCTTTGCCGATGACGACACCAAAGCTGATGCCAATCGCCACCTGCCACAGCGGAATCGTCGGTGGCAGTGTGAGGGGAAAGAGGATTCCCGTCACGAGGAATCCTTCATTCACCTCATGGCCGCGAATCATGGCGAACAGGGCTTCCCAGAAACCACCGACCATGTTGCACACGAGGAAAACAGGCACGAAGAACAGAGCTCCGTGTACCAGATTCGCCAGCAGACTGGTCGGATCGTAGCCGATGCCAAAGATGTCGATGATGACGCCGCGCCAGCCGTCAGCCGACTCCATCCCCAGGTGGGCCATGGCCAGGTTCGCCTGGTAGCCCGTGTTCCACATGGCCATGAAGATGCAGGGAATCAGCCCCACGGCGACGGTGATCATCAGGCGCTTCAGATCGATACCGTCTCTTACGTGGGAGGCGTTCTTGGTGACGTCCGCGGGCGTGTAGAGAAAGGTGTCGATCAGCTCGTAGATCGGATACAGCGGCTTGAGTTTGCCGTCGTGTGTAAAGTGCGGCTCAGCCGCATCGAGCAGTTGTCGCAGAACCTTCATTTCGTCGGTTATTCCCCCCCCTCAGTGACCGGTGCACGCATGCCTAGAACTCCTTCTCGATGATTTCGAGATTGCTGCGCAACAGAGGACCGTAGTCGGTCTTGCCCGGACAGACGAAGGTGCACAGGCTCAGATCTTCCTCATCCAACTCGAGACAACCAAGCTCCAATGCCACCTCGGCGTCACCGGTCACCAACGACTTCATCAGCGATGCGGGGATGATGTCCAGGGGCATAACCGCCTCGTAGGACCCGACGGGCACGATGGCTCGGGGTGATCCGTTCGTACTGGTGGTAAAGGCAAAACGTTTTCCGGGAGTCAGCTTGGACAGGAAGATGTTCTTGATCGAAAACTTATCGAGACCCGGCGACTGCCAACCCAGAAACTCGCGCTCGCGGCCTTCGGACAGGACGCTCACCTGCAGGTGCCAGCGCCCCAGATAGTTCAGTTCGTCGGCTGCCGTTCGACCAGAGAGCACCGAACCGGAGATCACCCTCAGGTCATCGCCATCGGTCTCGTCGACCAGCAACTGGCTCAGGTTCGCACCGATGCGGGTGCGCAACAGTCGCGGATTCTTCACCGGAGGCCCTCCGAGCGCCACAACCCGCGTTGGATCGATCTTGCCCGTGAGGAAAAGCCCACCGATAGCGAGCACATCCTGATAGTTGATGAAGAAGACCGACTTCTGCTGACCCACCGGATCGATGAAGTGAATGTGTGTCCCGGGAAGTCCCGCTGGATGAGGGCCGGCGAAATCAGCGACACTCGTGTCCGCCCGGCCAGCGCCATCCGGGATAGTCGCCCCCGGCTCAGTGCACAGATGCACCTCGCCATCCGTCAGTTTCGCCAGCGCCGCAAGGCCTGTATTAAACGCGTCTTCCTGACCTGCGAGCACGACGGCAGGATCGGCGGCCAGCGGATTCGTATCAATGGCGGTGACGAAAATCGAATGCGCCACCTGGTCGGGCAGGGGCACTTTGCTGTAGGGCCTGGTTCGCAACCCCGTCCACAGTCCAGATTCGACCAACGCCTTGCGCACTGTGTCCGCATCGAGATCTTCTGGGCGTTTGCCGCCCACCTCGAAGGCCTCCGACTCTTCGCTGCTGGCGACGTCGATCACGACGGACAACAATCGGCGTTTGGACCCACGGTGGATGGCGACGACCTTTCCACCTGCGGGGGAGGTAAAACGAATGCCCGATCGCCGCTTGTCCTCGAAAAGCAGTTGACCGATGCAGACATCGTCACCCTCTTCGACGGCCATGGTCGGACGAAGGTCGTGATAATCGGTTCCGACGACAGCGACCTGCGTCACGGGACGAGCGTCCTCGATGACTTGCTGGCATTCGCCGGTGATTGGTAAATCGAGGCCCTGCTTGATGCGGAAGGACCGCCGCTGACCCATTCGGCGCTACCTCATTTACGTTGTCGCGCAGCCACAGTCAGTGGTTCAGCGGCCTTGGGCCGCCGACGCTGGTTGGCCGGGTGCGGAAGGGTGGACAAATGGGACGCAGTACGGCTGAAAACCGACCTACTTCCGTGTCATTATTGAAGACAGGGTAGGGTAACCCCGTTCCTCTGGACTGTCAAGATGACCGCCTCGAGTGAAGCAGGCGCCCAGTGGCGGTGTCCACGGGGTAGATCCACACGACTTCAACAGAAATACGCAACCCTGCAAAAGAGATCGGCACGAATGCGACGACACACCCTGGTCGAATATTTGGTCTGCTTGCTGCTGACCGTGACCGGCACGGCCCTGGCCACGACCACATCGGTCGGAGCCGATTCGACTCCTCTGCCTGCAGCCCTGGTGCCGCCGGTGTTGGTCAGCGCCACTCGGCTGAGCGACGATGGTGCGCAGACTCGACACATCGTCGTGCTCGATCGCGACGAAATCGATCGTCGCGGTGCATCCTCTCTGGCAGAGCTGCTCGGTACCGTGCCCGGTTTCGATGCCCAGACGCGTGGCCCCTTCGCACAGGTCGATCTCGGGATGGATGGTGCCACCTACAGCCAGCTTGTGATCCTCGTGGATGGCATGCGCGTCAATGACCCGCAAACCGATCACCACACCTTGAATCTGCCATTGACGCCGGCCGATCTCGAGCGCGTGGAGATCCTGCACGGAGCCGCTTCCTCTGTGCATGGCGCCGATGCGGTGGGTGGCGTGATCAATCTCGTCCCGCGCACCCTGCGAGGCGTGCATCTCGACGTGGCCACGCGGCGCATCGAAGACATCGACGGCGATGACGCGGGCACAGGGTCCGACATCCACCTGCGCGTCGGCGCAGGTGACGCAGATCGTGGGATAACCCTCAGCGGCGGCCGACTCCGTTCAGACGGTTATCGCGAAACCACCGATGCCGACGAGGACCGCCTGTTTCTGTTCGGTCACACCGAACTGGGAGGAGGAAGGCTGTCGGTACAGGGCGGCTGGCAGGACAAACAGTTCGGCGCCCGCGACTTCTACGCTCCCTTTCCGTCTCGCGAATGGACCGAGGCCCGCCTGGCCAGCGCCCGCTACGAACGCCCCGTGGGCGCCAGCCTGGCCTCAGGCCGCGTTTTTCTGCGCCGTCACACAGATCGCTTTGTGCTGATCGAGACCGACCCCTCCGTGTACGAGAACAATCACACCAGCTGGTTGCGTGGTGGTGAGGCCCATGTTCGTAGAGCCGCGGCAGGTGGACAAGCCGTCGTCGGTGGCGAGTGGACGCAGGAGGAAATCGACAGCAACAACCTCGGACAGCACACACGCAATCGCTGGGGAGGCTTCGTCGAATACGGCACATCTCGTGGTGCCTGGCACATCAATGCCGGCCTGCGCGCCGACCATCAGGAACAGACCGGCTGGGAGGCGGCCCCGAGTCTGAGCGTCGCCCGCCGGCTCGACGAGATGACCCGTGTCTATGCCAGTGTCGCCCGCTCCTACAGGGCGCCGTCCTTCACCGAGTTCTACTACAGCGATCCCAACAACGTGGGCAACGCCGATCTGGCCGCCGAACGGGCCTGGCAATACGAGATCGGTGCCTCATCCGTCACCGCCGAGACACACGTCGCCGGAGCGATATTCCTGCGCCAGGAGAACGATCTTGTCGATTACGCACGCGCCACGGACACACCGCCCTGGGCAGCACAGAATCTGGGCGAAATGAGGACGCTCGGTGTTCGTGTGAATGGCGCACGATCCATCGGCCCCATCGACACCCGCCTCGGCTACACCTACATCGACAAAGAACAGACCCTGGCCTCCGGCATGCAGTCCAAGTATGTCTTTTCCCACCCGCGGCATCAGACCAATGTCACCCTCCATCACAAGTTGCCTGCCCTGATCAGCGCCCATTGGCAGATCCTGGCACGCGAACGACTCGACCCCCTCGACGACTACGCCCGTGTCGACCTGCTGTTGCGTCGGCACATCGAATGGGGAGAGGTGCGCCTTCGAGCGGCAAACCTCTTCGACGCCACCTACGAGGAGATCCTCGGCGTGCCCTTGCCCGGCCGCTGGCTCGGCGTGGAGGCCAGTGTAGACCTCTAGTTTACAGGTGTGGCGAGGTCTCCCCGGCGGCCCATGAAGTACCGATTGACGCCAAAACCCATCGCCTGGAAGAGTTCGGAGCTCGCCTGGTTCGTGCCTTCGATGCCCGTGCCGGCATAGTACGCGTCTGCTGCAGCCGCTCAGCGACAGAGCATCCTCGACAAGGGCTCGTCCGACACCTCGGCGATTCGGACACTCCAGTCTTGTTCTTTGGAACAGAAGAGTCGCTGGCACTCGGCGTGTAAGGCAGCCTCATCTCCGATCAACGGAAGATCTGGACTGGCCTCCGTCCAGTACTCCCTTGCCATCTCCGAGAGCGTGGTGATGTGCGTGTCGTCCGCTGTGAGAATCCTCGTCATCTCCCTCTTCCTGATCTCAGAACTTGTCGAACTCTTCGCCGAGCCCAGCCTGATCAATGACAAGGAGAGATAGATCTGACTGTGCCCTTTGTTCAGGGGAACAGCAGACCCCCCACGCCTCCCCATTAAACCGTTTTAACGAATTGCGATCGGCCTCCCTGGCGACCCGGTGGCCCCCTTGAAGCGGATTGGAGTGAAGACAAAGAGAAATTCGTAGACTTCGTCCTCCACCAGCGTGTCGAAGACCATGTTCTCCAGGTTCATGATGCCCTCTTCGGTGATCAGCCGCAGGTGTACCGGCCCCAAGGCCTTGTCGGCAGCGTTGCTGGGATTTTGGTCGACCTCAGTCTGCCACTGGTCCGAGCCGATCATCGAAGGCTGCTTTTCGACGATCCACTCTGCCACCTCCATTCCAATACCAGGCGGTTCCCTGTTGTACTTGGTCGCATCTTTCCAGTGGATGGACCAGCCGTAGCGGAACAGCAAGGCATCGCCCGGGTTGATGCCGCTTTCTGCCATGCCCTGCTTCTTGAGAGCCCCGCGGACATCGGCCACAGTGACCTCGTAGGCGTGATCTAGACTGGCCACTCCCTTGTAGCCAGCAATATCGATCAGTAGACCACGAGTGATGAAAGGTCTGACCTGCTCCACGCCGAGTTTGTCCAGGCCGTAAGGCCCCTGTTCAGTGAGAATGTCTCCGCGCATCTCTGCGGCGGTGAAGCCGTTGTAGAACACGTCTTGGGTGGTGCCATCGGCCATCCGCAGGCGTCTGCCCACGTGCCCCAACCCGTCGAACTGGGTTCCCACCTGTCCGATCTCGGCCACCAGCAGCTCGTCGTGGAAGACGAAGTCGTTGTTACCCATGGGGCCACCGGTCGGCGAAGAGGGAATGAACAAGGAGTAAGTGCGCTTGCCGTAGAGCGGCATGCCGCGCTCGTAGACCTGACCCAACTCATAGATCTTGCCGGTCTTAACCAGCGCGATCGACTCCATCACCTTGTCGGGAGTGATCCAATTGGAGGAACCTGCCTGGTCCTCTGGACCCCAGCGGGAGGGCCACCAAGGGCCTTCGGCACTAGTCTGGGCGCCGGCCTGGTAGACGGCTGCCAGGGCGAGAACTGCGAGCGCAAATCTGAGTTTTTTCATTCTACTTCCTCCTTTCAGACAAAAAAACAATCCCATGTCACTTCTCCTGATTCTAAGATGGAGGACGTGCGACTGGGAGACGAAACCTAGACGGCGGAGATTAGTAGCGCTATCTCTCGATGGCAACGGCTCGTGCTGTGGACTCGCTGTTCAGCATCACTTTTCCCGTTGTCATTATTACCAACCTAGCACATGGCACAAGGTGGTCACAGGAAAGTCGGCCTGGTGATCGCCGGGAATCTCCTGGAGTTGACCCGCGTCCAAGACCTCGTAGACCGGGACTTCGCGGCACAGGCGACTGACGAGCTCTGGATCGCCGACATCACCTACATCCCGACGTGGGCTGGTTTCCTGTGTCTGGCCGTCGTCATCGACGCCTGGAGCCGACGCGTGGTCGGTTGGGCGACGGCCTCGCATCTGCGCACCGAGTTGGTGCTCGATGCCCTCAACATGGCATTAGCACAACGACACCCAGAGGACGTGATCCACCAGACCAAGGCTGCCAGTACACGGCGATCGCCTTCGGGCAACGTTGCAAGCAAGCTCGCGTACGCCGTTCGATGGGCTCAGTCGGTGACTGCTATGACGACGCCATGTGTGAGAGTTTCTTCGCCACACTGGAATGCGAGCTGCTCGAGCAACAACGATTCACCTCACAGGCCGAAGCGCGGCTGGCCGTCTTCGACTTCATCGAGGGCTGGTACAACCCCCATCGACGACATCAGGGCCTGGAATCAGCAGTCATCTATCAATTTCGAAAGATCACATCATCTTGGGCTTATGGACAAAGGCCCATAAGTCTCCACCAAGGCGGGACAACTCCAAACTGACCAGTAGCATTAGTACTCGGTGAGACCAGTGGCCTGAGAAGGTCCCCTCAGGCAGGCCTTTCATTTGATCGTATCCTGCAGTCGGGGTAGGATGCGGACGATTCTGTCAGCCTGGTGGGGATCAAAGCGGCGGAGTTCAGTGTAGTGCAGACGCGCCAACTCCAACTGTCCCAAGGCGACGGCTGCAGCTATGAGTCGGTTGCGGACGTGAGCCGATTCAGGGCTGATCGCCGCGGCGCGCTCGCAGGCAGACAGTGCCTCCCGGTAGTGGCCCGCACGATTGTGCCCCAGGCATAGGTCGTAGAGGAAGCCGGCATCGTCTGGGGCCAACTCAGTCGCTCGGCCAAGGGCTGTCAAGGACTCCTCAGGCCGGCTTCGGTGAGCCTGCGTGACCCCAAGTCTGTTCCAGGCATAGGCTAGTGTAGGGCGAATCGAAATAGCCTGCTCGAAGGAATGACCAGCCTGGTCAAATCGACCCAGGGCGAACTGCTGGTCACCGGCGGCGACCCAGTATCGCGGATTCGTAGGGCTACAGGAGATGGCCTTCTGGTATGCGTATAGTGCGGACTCGTGTGCATTGCTGTCACGCTCGTGAGCCCCAAGAGTCTCCCAGCCATATGCGCTAGCAGGTAGACTGAGAGGAGCGTACTCCAGCGCGTTTCTGAAGCGCGCTACGGCCATACCGTCATGAGAGTTCACCCCCAGCCACAAGCCAGTGTGAATCAGGGCTGCTCCACCGAGCACGAAGCCGGCCCTTGCCGTCCCACCAAGTCGATCCTGTCGTGAACTCAGAGCGAGCCCGGCCCAGATCGCAAGTGGTAGGGCCCCAAGCGAGAAGGCATCCCAGTCCCGGAAGAGCCCGATACGAGCATTGGCGGTAAATGCGAGCAGGAGAAGAGGTAGGGCCGTCACGAGGGCAAAACGCTTCTCCTCAGAATTGCTCAGATCACGCGAGCGCACGTAGAAGAGGGCCAGGAACGGTGCGGGTGCGACTAGTAACAGAAGATTGATGTAGTCGAGCAGGTGGGCGGTATCCAATAACCTATAGGCGTGGAGGTCAGGTTGAGGGGAGGCCAACAGCGGCAGCAAGTGCCCCTCAGGTTGCCCCATGACGAAGCTGAGGGGGGAGACCTCCAGCAATTGCAGGATGGCTGCGAAGAGGGTTGGCGTCAGGGCCAATGCGAGTAGGCTGCCGCTGTTCTGTCTCCTGCGCCAGACCAAGTATACCAGGGAAGGCACCAAGGTGACGAACATGAAATGGCAGGCAAGAAGCACGCCGAGGAGGCCCGCGCTCCAAGCAGGGGACAGGCTCCCGCGCAGAACCAGTAGTCCGCACCACAGGTAGAGCAGGAGGCCGGTGGCCAGGAGCGGATAGGTCTCGATGTAGCCACAGAAGAGCTGTAGGCAGGCGGGGGTGAGTAGGAAGACAGCGACGAGTGCGCCGCCGCCCAGCTCCTTCCCAGCTGCGCGGGATACTGGGAAGACGAGCAGTAGATACGCAAAGCCTGAGGCATAGCTGTAGAGCCGGAAAGTGGCCTCTGCGGTGAGCCCAAAGGGCTGCACCACGGAGTAGAGTTCACGCAATAGCCAGAAGAGCAGGGGCGCGCGGTCGACACGGAAGTTGTCGAGCCGCAGATTGTGCGGCAATTCGTTGAGCAGCATGCTGCCGTCACCCAGAAGATGGGCAGCAGAAGAAAGCGCAACGAACAGCGTCAGGCCGGCAAAGGCAAGCAGGAGAGACTGCGCCGGCAGGCGGGCCAGATGCGGCGTGATGCGCGTCAGCAGCCCCATCCCCTTATCGGCCGCAGCGGGAAGCTGGAGCATACCAGCTGCTATGGCAAAGGGGATGACGACCCAGCGAGGGTAGAAAGCCAGCACATCAGCGCCCCAGAGGGGAAGGGGCAAGCCGAGAGCTGCGATGACGTGCAGACCCAGGAATGCGCTGACAGGTAGCAGGAGGCGCAGCATGGTTCCTCAGGTCGCCCGCCCTGCGCGTGTCTCGTGCTCCCGCTGCGAACTGACTGCGCGAGCGCCATTCACTGTATCAGCCAGGGCGCGCGGTGTCGGTGGGGTTCTATTGCAGTGGGACGTGGCAGGAGGCAACAGTACGGCATGAAGGGGGATCGGGGAACCCCGGAGGGACTCAAGTTACCACTCGAACTGCCGATCTCTTTCGCCCCGCCATCCCCACGTAGAGGAATCGATCGCCTTGCCACACGGTATATACGCCGGCGGCAACACGAGGGATCACCTCGTTGGGCCAGTCAGCAAATCGATGCAGAGAACCGCGATCGAGGGGTTCGGGATTGGCCATCAACCCTCCACCCTCACCACTACACAGGTCATGTTCATCCGCCTGGGGCTCCTCCCCGGCGAACTCCCTGGCCTTGCTCATCAACCTTTCAACCAGAGCCTCCGCGCTGATCCCTTCTGCACAGCCTTCTCTGACCGTCTCAATGGTCCGCTCATAGCCGAACATCTCTTCTGATGGGTTGATCGTCTCGGGGATGCCATCGGAGTGGAGGACGAGATAGTCGCCCTCGTGGAGTTGGGCCTCGATGGTGTCGATAGTCTTATTGACGATCCAAAGGAGGCGGTGACATGGCTCTGAAGACAGCGATCTACATGCGGGTGTCGACGGCAGGTCATTCAGTGGATTCCCAGCGGCTGGAACTGCAGGAATTCATCGAGCGGCGGGATGACCTGGAACCGGCGGGTGAGTATGCGGATGTGATCTCGGGCACCCGAGAAAAGCGCGATCAGCTTGACCGGTTGATAATCGATGCGCGTCAACGGAAGATCGACGTCGTCGTCTTCTTCGATCTATCCCGCCTGACGCGTAAGGGATTGTCACACGCCATCAGTTTGCTCGATGAATGGCAGCAGGCCGGGGTGAGACCGATCTGCTATTCATACCCCGGGTTAGACTTCACCGACGAGGCTGGCATCGGAAACTGGCACCTCGGCCGAGCTTTGTCCCAGCTTGAGCCGCCGCCGGATCGTCAGGCTTCCCTGCGTGCACGGAGAAAGGTGATGGCGGCCTTGCTCGCTTGGATGGCGGAGCAGGAGCGGAAGATGATCCAGCGACGAATCAAGGCCGGACTGGCGGCTCGCAAGGCGAAGGGCAAGCGGCTATGTCGTGTTCCGCTGCCGATGAAGACGGTCAATTACGCGCGCCGTCTGCGGCAGGAGGGCTTGTCCTACGCGGCGATTGGGCAGAAGCTGAAGATCAGCAAGGGCAGCGCATTCAACGCCTGTCAGGCCTGATAGTCACTGCCTCTGAGGGCCGGCGATGGTTGTCCTGATGACATCGCAGAACGCTCAAACCTGACGATGTTGCCGAGACGTTCCGGTTTGGATCCTGGTATGTGCGGCTGAGATGGCTTCGGCGTGATGTGTCCCAGTTGCTCGGGTCGCATGAAGATCTTGACGACGTTTGTCAAGCCGGGTTCCGTGAGGGCCTACCTCGACGGCGTCGGCCTGCCATCTCGAGCGCCCCCGATTGCACCGTCCCGCCTGGATCGCCAACTCGAATTCGATGAGCCCACCTGCTCGTTGAGGCGGGTTTCAGCAGATACCCCTGTGCCCACGCGCCACGCGATTGCCGCAACGCGACCGCTTCAGCATGTCGTCGGCATGATCCTACCCAGCCCAAGGGCCATCGACTGGCGACCTGCGTCACATTCTGCTTGCCAGGCAGGCACCAGACTCACCATAATGGCGCCTTATCGCGCCTATCCGCCTTCGGTGGGTTTCCATGTTTTCGGTTCGGGAAAAATGGTTCCCGAAATCTTGCAATCCGGTACCCGCATTCTTATAGTAATTTGTTCCGAAAGCGGCTGCTACGAGATCAGGACCGAACCGACAAATCAGAACCAGTGGAGTTGCAATGCCGAATATTGCCGTAGTGCTGAAAGATGAAATTTCCCGTCTTGCGCGCAAGGAGATCCGAAAAGAATTCAAGCAGAGCGCGGAGCGTCAGCGTAAATTGCAAAAGACCGTTTCTGAGTTGCGGCAACGGATCGAACAATTGGAGCGGGCGCAGGGTAAGCAGGATCGAACGGCCCAAAAGGACGTGGTGGCGGGCGCTATCAAGGCGTCGGAGCAGGCGGATGAGGAGGTGCGTTTCTGGGTTACCGCAAAGGGCATTCGGGCCTTGCGGGCGAAGCTGAAGTTGTCCCAAGCAGAATTGGGGAAACTCATCGGCGTAACCGGCCAGACCATTTACAAGTGGGAGCATTCGACGGGTAAACTCAATGTGAGAGCGGCGCAGCGCGGCCCGATCACAGACGTGCGTAAAATGGGCGTGAAAGATGCCCGCAAGGCGCTGAGCGAGATGGGGGTTGAAAAGGCGACCCGCGGGCGCAAGCCCGGTTCGAAGAATGCCGCCACCACCGCAAAAAAGCCCACCCGGGGTCCCGGCCGTCCGCGAGGCCGCCTGAGCACGCCTGCTCGTTGAGGCGGGTTTCAGCAGATACCCCTGTGCCCACGCGCCACGCGATTGCCGCAACGCGACGCTTCAGCATGTCGTCGGCATGATCCTACCCAGCCCAAGGGCCATCGACTG